>OJQP01000084.1_pt1 | contig 95485 bp, 81 predicted proteins | sample 1598871 | NCBI WGS metagenome assembly OJQP01 (sample SAMN03922520, study PRJEB24848) | human gut metagenome | isolation source: stool sample | host: Homo sapiens | place: Germany | collected 2010-02
CGCTCAAGTCTCATCCTTTTTTACTCTACTGTCCAATATGTATTGTAGCTCTACAGGGATGATGCTGTGCGTGCTTTTCCTGCTTCTTGCCAAAATGATTACGGATATGTTACAATAAAGGTTGCCATGAACTTGGAGGTGGGCCCGGATGATTCAACCCGATCTTTCACGCGAGGTACGGCTTACCATTCCCGCACGTCAGGATTATGCCCTCGTTGCCAGCATGACGCTTTGCGGGCTGGGCATGGCGGCAGGGCTGGACATGGACCTGCTGGGCGATCTGCGCACAGTGACCTGTGAGTCCATGGACTGCCTGCTCCATCAGGCCGGCCGCCCCGAATGGATCGAGGTACGCGCATGCGTGAAGGATGGCCGGTTGTGCGTTGGGTTCCATGCACTCTCGCGCCTGAGAACACAGGAAGAGGATGCATTGGATCTGGATATCACCCTGGGGATTCTGGAAACGCTGATGCCGCAGGTGCGGCTGGAAGAGGATGGCGACGGCGTGTACGGCATTGAATGCTCGATGCCCGTCTAGGAGCGGAGGCAGCCATGAATGACGAGCACTTGATTCCTCTGCTGGAGAGGTACGCCGCCAGTCGCGATCCCGCCCTTCGGGACGAGCTGTTCGAGCACTACCTGCCCCTGGCGCGGGCCGTGGCGCGCAAGTTTTCCGGCCGCGGCGTGGAAACGGAGGACCTGGAGCAGGTGGCCGGCATGGCGCTGCTCAAGGCGCTGGAGCGCTTTGATCCGGCGCGGGGCTTTCGTTTTGTCACCTACGCGGTGCCCACCATCACGGGCGACGTGCGCAACTACCTGCGCGACAAGAGCGGCCTGATGCGCATGCCGCGCGACATGCGCCAGCGCCTTTACCAGATGACACAGGAACAGGAGCGTTTCGAGCGCGAGCATCTGCGAACGCCTACCGCTGTGGAACTGTCCGAGCGCATGGGAATCGCGCCCGAGGAGTTCCTGGCTTTGCTCGCCCTGCGCACGCAAAATGAGGCGGTGTCGCTGGATACGCCCGTGGGCGAGGAGGGGGATACCCAGCTGTCCGACCTGCTGGGCAGCACGGACGACCGCTTTGAACGCATGGAGCGCAGCGAATGGGCCCAGTGGCTTTTGTCCAAGGTGGGCGATACGGAGCGCGAATTGCTCACCCTGCGCTATCGTGACGGCCTGGGTCAGCGCGAAACGGCCAGACGCCTGGGCATCTCTCAGATGCAGGTGTCCCGGCTGGAACGGCGCGCGCTCAGCCGCCTGCGGGCCATGGAGGCCCAGGCATAACGAAGCTTGGAATGTGAAAGGAGGCTGGCGGGTTTGCAATCGGACCCCAATCAACCGCAGAATCCTTATCCGCAGGGACCGTCCGGCCCCGTGAACTGGCAGCAGCCCGCCGGCACGCCGCCGCAGACGCCTCCCGGTATGGAGGGACAGGGCTGGCAGGGCGGGACCGCCTGGCCGCAGGGCCAGCCAGGTGCGTATCCGGGATATGGCTATCAGCAGCCGCAGCCCATGTATACGCTGGAACAGCTGCAACAGATGTACACGCCGGAGCAGCTTCAGCAGATGTTTACGCCGGAGCAGCTTCAGCAGATGCAATATGAGGCCTACATGCAGCAGGCTCCGGCCATGCCCACCATGCAGCAGCCCGCTCAGGAGCTGCCTCACAGGCGCAAAAAGCGCAAAAAGAAGCCGTCCGGGAAGGGCGGCGGACAGGTGTGGAAGGTGCTTTTGGCGCTGGTGGTCATCGGCGGCGCGGCGTGGTATTTTCTCAAAGATATGATGGGTACCCCGATGCAAAGCACCGCTGTGGTGGAGGCGGGCACCCTTGGTACCTCCTATACGGGCGATGCGCTGATCGTTCGCAACGAAACCGCCTACGACGAGGAGGGCGTGCAGTACATCGATTATGTGGCTCAGGAGGGCAGCGTGGTCTATCGAGGCGACGTGATCTGCTATGTCTACTCCACCGGCTACAGCACCAAGGAAATGACTGCCCTGCAGGACTGCCGCGACGCCATCAAGGACTACCAGCAGACGCTGCTCAAAAGCGAAACCAACTTTGATCAGAAGATGATCCGGCTGGAAACCGAAGTGATCGAGCGGGGGCTTGAGGTCAGGAGTCTGGTGCAGGGCGCCCGTGGCAACCTTGGCAACCAGGAAACCATTCTGGAAACCGCCATCAACCAGCGGCAGAGCTATTTCCGCAGCAAGTACTCCAGCGACATGCGCCTGAACCGCCTTTATGACGATGAAACCAACCAGCAGCGCCGCATCGACAGCTGGATCAACCAGACGGTGGCCACGCAGGAAAGCATCGTCAGCTTTTATACCGACGGATTCGAGTATGCGCTGACCCCTTCGGAATACGAAAAATACACCCCCTCGCAGGTGCGCGCCATGATCAATGGCCAACGGCCTGAAACTTCCACCGCTGCCCGCGGACGCACCAACCTGTACCGGCTGGTCAAACAAAACAACTATGCCGTGCTCATGCTGGTGCGCAATACCAACTGGAATCCTGTGGAGGGCACGACCTACAAGCTGGTATTGGAGCAGTTCACCAATACTGTGGTGGATGCGCAGGTGCTCTCCTTCACCCGCTCGGGTGGGGAGCTGCTCCTTCGGCTGGCGGTGATTGGCGATGTGCGGGACGTGCTGTATATGCGCACGTGCCAGGCCCAGCTGGGCGAGTATGTGGACTGCCTGCTGGTGCCCGAAGGCGCGCTCTATACCCAGAATAACGCCACGGGTGTGGTGGTGGTATCGGAAACTGCGCAGAACTTCGTACCCGTGACCGTACACCGCCAGGAAAACGGAAAGGCCTATGTATCGCCCGTGCAAACCGGGTTGCTTACCGCCGGGCAGACCGTGCGGCTGTTCAAGTAGGAAAGGCGTGGATGACGAAATATGGATGAAAAAATGCAGGAAACGCCTGAAAAGCAAGCGTCAACTGGACTTGTGGAGCATCTGGAGCCGGAGGTGCTTCGTCGGAACGTGTCGAAGGTTTTGGAAGAATTGGACAAAAACCGCTTTCAAAATTCTCCGCCGGCCCGTCTGGTAGCGGTTACCAAAACCGTGGGCCCGGATGTGATCAACCAGCTGAAAGCCTTGAATATCCTGGATATTGGTGAAAATCGGGCTCAGGTGGCGCTGCCCAAGCTGCCAAAAATCGCGCCGGAATTTCGTTTGCATTGGATTGGAAGGTTGCAAACCAACAAAGTCAAAGGTATAATAGACCATGTGTGTATGCTGCATACACTGGACCGCCTCGCCCTGGCGCAGGAGGTGCAGCGCCGCGCGGCGGAGCACGGACGCGTTTTGCCCGCGCTGATTCAGATCAACATCGCGCGGGAGCCACAAAAGGGCGGCATGCCGCCGGAGGAGGCGCTTGGTTTCCTCAGGCAGATGCGCGATTTTCCCAATATCCACGTTGAGGGGCTGATGAGCATCATGCCGCTGGGGGCGCCGCCGGATGTGCTGACGACCTTGTTCCGGGGCATGCGGACGCTCTTTGAGCACCTGCGGGACGAAGCAGTGGAAGGCGTGGAAATGCGGGAATTGTCCATGGGCATGTCCAACGATTATCAGATCGCCGCGCGCGAGGGCGCAACGATGGTGCGAATCGGTACGGCGCTGTACCGCCGTGACTGAAGCATTCGCCATAGGGGGTTCGTTGAGTTGGGAATCTTTCGGAGGATCGGGGACTGGCTGACGGAAAAGAGCGAACGGTTTATCCGCGGCGAGTCGGATGGTACGGGCGGATACTACGCCACGCGCGAAGCCGAGCAGGCATACGGCGGCATGGGGATGGATCAGGAGCCTGTGCAGGATGGCATGGAGGGCGAAGAAGCGCCCCGCAGGCAGCCGCTGGACCCCTTTGGCCATGGCGAGGGAGAATATGGCGGTCGTGTGCCCTATCGCAGCCGGTATGATCTGGAGCGGGAACGGGAGGCACAGCAGGCCGCCGCGCAGCGGCAGGCCCCCGCACAGCAGCCCGCTCAGCCGCAGATGCCGCCGCAGCAGGCGCCCGTGCAGCCGCCTTATGGCCAGCAGCAGGGCTATGCGCAGCCCCAGGGTTATGCCCGACAGCAGAGCTTTCCCCAGCAGCAGGCGGGCTATGACCGGGCGCCCCAGCAGCAGGGCTATGGCCAGCAGACGAGCAATGTGGTGCCCTTTCCCGGCATGCAGCGCGCGGCGGATGGTTCCGTGTATGCCCATGTGGAGTACATCGTGCTGCTGCGCAGCCGCAACGAGTGCAAGGACGTCATCGCCTATATCAAGACCAATGCCTCTGTGTTTTTGAACATGGAGTTCATCGCAAGCGACAGCGAGCGCCAGCGTTGCGTGGACATGCTCAGCGGCGCGGCCTATACGTTGGGCTGTGCGCTGAACAAGATTTCTCCGCGCGGGATCTATCTCATTTCTTCGCCGTCCGTGCGCGTGGTGTTGGACCCCGCCATGCAGAAGTTCACCTCCGCGCCGGAGGCGCAAGGCTATGCCCGCCAGCACTATGAGGGTGACGGCTACCGCTACGGCGGCTATCAGCAGGCAGCCGAGCCGGAGCCCCAGCAGCCTGTGGCAGGCTTTTCGTCCGGTTCGCCCACCACGCGCTTTCAGGCGCAGGGTACCCAACGAATGCCCGCCAGCTTCGGCAGCATGATGGCGGGAGGTGCGACGGGCGCCTATACCGCCGTGGGAGGCGCGACGGGCCGCTACGCCACCATGCAGCAGTAAGGAGGACACACCAATGATAGCCACCTTGCTGGGAATCATCGCCTGGCTGCTGCGCCTGGCCAGCACAGTGCTCCTGATTTACTGCATCATGAGCTTCGTCATGCCGGGCAGCGACCTGATGCGCAAGGCCGCCTCCTATGTGGAACCGGTGCTGCATCCTTTCCGGCAGCTGCTCTACCGCTATTTTCCCAGGCTTCGGACACTTCCCGTGGACCTGTCCCCGCTGGCGGTATGGCTGGTGATCGATGTGGTCACGTTGCTTTTGAACATGCTGAGGCGCGCGGTGATCTGATGCGTGGCGAGGAGGATGCGGCGCTGCTTGCACGCCGCCTGGACGAGCTTGCCGCGCGTGCAGAGAGGATCGGCCAGCCCTGCTTTACCGGCTTTCTCACCCCGCCCGAAGCGGATATGGCGCTGGCCTCAGCGCGCCGCCAGCGAATCGAGGCGCGCCTGGAAGGCGGCTATGAGGATGCCGAGCGGCGCATGGCCTGCTTTCTTCAGCCGGACGGACGGGAGGAGCCCTTTCCCATTGCGGCGCTGGAGCTGACCTGGCCGCATCAGAGCGCCCCCGGCCATCGGGACGTGCTGGGAAGCGTGCTGGGGCTGGGCATCCGGCGTTCGTGCGTGGGCGACATCGTGGTGCTGCCCGACCGGGCGTATTTGTTCCTGGAATCCCAACTGGCGGATCACGTGGCACTGTCGCTGACCTCGGCGGGACGCGTGCAAATCAGGACGCGCGTATTGGAAGCCTGGCCCGAAGTCGAGCCGCCGCAGGGCGTTGAGGTGCGCGACACGGTGTCCAGCCTCCGGCTGGATGCGGTGGTTAGCGGCGGATTTGGGCTCTCTCGTGCGGCGGCGGCCGATCTGATCGCCGCTGGGCATGTGAAGCTCAGGCATGTACCCACCCAGCGTCCTGATGTGCGGGTAGGAGAGGGCGACGCGATCTCCGTGCGCGGTTATGGCCGCTTGGTGATCGACCAGGTGGGAGCGCCCACTAAAAAAGGCCGTCTGCCATTAAGGCTGATACGATACGGCGCGAGCCGGAAGCATTGAATCGGAGACGACGAAAGGAGAATGACCATGGCATTGACGATCGACGATATCTACGACAAAGAGTTTGCACTCAAGGGCGGCGGATACGACCGCAACGACGTGGATCAGTTTTTGGACGAGATCTGCGATGAAATGACCAATATGCAGGAGCGTATTGACCAGCTGGAGAGCGAATTGAGCAAGGCGCGCGCGGAGGCGGAAGCCGCCCGTGAGTCCGTCAAGCCTGCGCCCCAGCCCGTCGCGAAGGCCGAGCCCGCCGTGGCCAAGACCAGTCAGACGCTGGAGAGCATTCTGCTCAGCGCCCAGCGCCTGGCCGACGAAGCCGTGGAGAACGCCAACGCCAAGGCCGAAACCATCGTCAAGGAGGCGCAGGAAAAGGCCAGCCAGATTGTGGACGACGCCCAGAGCGAGCGCGAGACGCTCAGCGCCGAGCTGGAGTCCATGCGTAAGGCCGCCGCGGAATATAAGGACAGCTTTTTGGCAATGGTCAACAAGTACAAGACCATGCTGGAGGGCGAGGACTTTCTGAAGAAGTAAGCACCTGCATGCCGAGAAGAATGGGCGCCGCCGGTTATCCGGCGGCGCTTTTCAACGCATGCGGCAGCGCAGCACCCGCACATCGATGGTGATCTTCTCCAGCACGATCTTCTCCAGCACCTCTGCAGGCACGGAGAAGGTCATCGGCGTCATGCGCAGAAAATCATGCGAATCTGCCGGCGAGAGGGGAGCGACGGAGCGCACGGGCATTTCCGAGATCACCTCCGCATGCGCGCGCAGGTGGGCGAGCACCGAGGCGTTGTCATAGGCGCCGCCGCGCAGGTAGCCTGCGACCGCCGATCGGACCTCAAGCAGGTAATCCGGGCCGGGCACCACCTTGAGCAGCTCCCCATCCGGCGTGAGCACGCGGCGAAATTCGCCATAGTCGGCGGGGGAAAAGACGTTGAGCACCACGTCGGCAGCGGCGTTTTGTACGGGCAGTCGCTTGAGATCGGCCACGAACCATGCGCCCCGCTCTGCCGAGCGGGCCGCCAGAGCCACCGCATCCCGGTTCAGGTCCAGCCCGATCACCTGTGCTTCGGGAAAGCGCGCCTGTACGGCGCGGGCATAGTACCCCTCTCCGCAGCCCGCATCCACCAGCGTGAAGGGGCCGGAACGGTCCGCAAGCGCGGCGCACAGCGCATCCCGTACGGGTTCGTAGAACCCGCCTGCAAACACGCGGCCGCGGCTTTCAAACAGGGTTTCATCGTATTTGTCGCCGCTCTGGCGGTGGGAGGGCGCCAGGTTGACATAGCCCCGGCGGCTGAGGTCGTAGCAATGGCCGTTTTCACAGATCAGGCTTTGGTCCGTGAGCGAAAATACGCCGCCGCACCGGGGACATTGCAGCGCAGGAAGAAGAGGCGAAAGCCGTCCAGCCAGAATTGCCGGTTTCATAGGGCACTTCCTTTGGTTATAAAGATGATAATAGCATTCGACGGCAGGTCGCTTGCTCCCTGCCATGCACGACGGAAGGATGGGGGAAATACCAATGTGGGTGATGATGGCGCTGCTCTCCGCCCTGTTTGCAGGTGCGACGGCCATATTGAGCAAAATGGGTGTGCGGGATACGGATTCCACCGTGGCCACGGCCATTCGTACCACGCTGGTGCTGGCGTTTGCGTGGCTGCTGGTGTTCGCGCAGGGCCTGCAGGCGCAGCTTTGGCAGCTTTCAGCACGGACGTACCTGTTTCTGGCGCTGTCCGGGCTGTGTACGGGCGCGTCGTGGCTGTGCTACTTCCATGCGCTCAAGCTGGGCACGGTAAATCAGGTCACGCCCGTGGACAAGAGCTCCACGGTGCTGACGATGCTCCTGGCCTGGCTTCTTTTGGGCGAACCGATCACCTGGCTCAAGGCCGCGGCCATGGCGGGGATTATGGCGGGCACGCTCCTGATGATCGAGCACCGGCCCGAGACCACGCCCGCCGCCCCACGCGGACATGGATGGCTTCTGTACGCGGCGCTTTCCGCGGTGTTTGCCGCGCTGACCGCCATTCTGGGCAAAGTGGGCATCGAAAACGTGCCCAGCGACCTGGGAACTGCGCTTCGTACCGTGGTGGTGCTTCTGATGGCGTGGGCGATGGTGTTCGTCACCGGGCGTCAGGCGCAAGTGCGCGCCGTTGGGCGGCGGGACCTTGTCTTTATCCTGCTTTCCGGCGTGGCGACGGGCATGAGCTGGCTGTGCTACTACCGCGCCCTGCAGGAAGGCCCCGCCAGCGTGGTGGTGCCGCTGGACAAACTCAGCGTGGTGGTGACCATTGTGTTCAGCCGCGTGTTTCTGCACGAGCGCCTTTCACGCCGCGCACTGGCAGGATTTGCGCTGCTGGTGGCCGGCACGGGGCTGCTGCTCCTGTGAGCATATTGCAAATATTTTCACAAAGCATGACTTACCCCTTGCAAAACATAGCGCATTTTTGGTAAAATACTTGTTGGGAACAACAATGTTTTAGGAGGTACCCGCCAATGGTGAAAGTAGCTATTAACGGCTTCGGCCGCATCGGTCGCCTGGCTTTCCGTCAGATGTTCGGTGCCGAGGGTTATGAAGTGGTCGCGATCAACGATCTGACCAGCCCGAAGATGCTTGCTCATCTTCTCAAGTATGACACCGCTCAGGGCTCCTACTGCGGTCATATCGGGGAAAACAAGCACACGGTCGAAGCCACTGAGGATTCCATCATCGTCGATGGAAAGGAAATCAAGATCTACGCCGAGAAGGACGCCGCCAACTGCCCCTGGGGCAAGCTGGACGTGGACGTCGTGCTGGAGTGCACCGGCTTCTATTGCAGCAAGGAAAAGAGCCAGGCCCACATCAACGCCGGCGCCAAGAAGGTCGTCATCTCTGCGCCCGCTGGCAATGATCTGCCCACCATCGTCTACTCCGTCAACGAGAAGACGCTGACCAAGGAAGACAAGATCATTTCCGCCGCTTCCTGCACCACCAACTGCCTCGCTCCCATGGCCAAGGCGCTCAACGACGCCTATCCCATCCAGAGCGGCATCATGACCACTGTGCATGCCTACACCGGCGACCAGATGATCCTGGACGGCCCGCACCGCAAGGGCGACCTTCGCCGTGCCCGCGCTGGCGCGCAGAACATCGTTCCCAACTCCACCGGCGCTGCCAAGGCCATCGGCCTGGTCATCCCCGAGCTCAACGGCAAGCTGATCGGCTCCGCTCAGCGCGTGCCCGTCTGCACCGGCTCCACCACCATCCTGGTGGCGGTTGTCAAGGGCAAGGACGTGACCAAGGATTCCATCAACGCCGCCATGAAGGCCGCCGCTTCCGCCTCTTACGGCTACAACGAGGAAGCCATCGTTTCCTCCGACGTAATCGGCATGAAGTACGGCTCTCTGTTTGATGCCACCCAGACCATGGTTGCCAAGATCGACGACGACACCTATCAGGTGCAGGTCGTGTCCTGGTACGACAACGAGAACAGCTACACCAGCCAGATGGTCCGCACCATCAAGTACTTCGCTGAGCTGGGCTGAGAAGCGGTCTGAGCCGTTCGCGCCCGGTGGGCTGAATGGCTGCCAGGAAAAAAGCGAAAAACTTTCCCCCGCCTTTCCCATGGGAGAGGCGGGGGTTTTTGCTTTATTTGAAGAACAGCACGCGCGCGATGCGGCCCGTCTTGTGGGCATAGGCCAGCGTGCCTGCGGTGCCGCCGCGACCGCGTCCGTCATAGACCGCGATCACGAGTTGGGAGCGGTCCACCATGAAGCGGTTGCGATTTCGATAGACGCCGTCATGATAGTGCTCGCTGACGACGTGGACCTCGGTGCAGGCGTCAAGCAGGGCGGCGGTTTCGGGGTCGGAGGCAAGGCGCTCGAAGCGTTGTCGGAAGGGGATGGCGGCCAACAGGTGAAGGCCGGGATGCTCGCGCCCTTTTTGCGCCACCAGCCGTGCAAACAGCAAATCAATCCCTTCGGCAAAGCCGCTGAAAAAGGAATCATATCCCTCTGCGATGGCTCGGTCGATCTCGGCGGACAGCGCGGCGGTGATTTCGGGCAGCTTGCCGGCGGGGATATCGCGGTGGCCGGTGACACAGCAGGTTTTGGGCATAACGATTCCTCCAATGTTCAATAAAAACTTATGTGAAACCTATTTTAATAGAAATGACCTTTTATGTCAATCAAAATAAAGAGACATTGTTTGTGAATGCCGGCCTCCTATCCGATACAATCTATTACATGGAGAGGAGGGAGATTTCCGTGCGGTACGAAGAGTTTCTTCCTCAGCGGCTTACGCAGCTGAGAATGCAGAAAAATGTTTCTGCACGCGACATGTCCCTCTCTCTGGGACAAGCCAACAATTATATCAACTCCATCGAAAACCGCAAGGCGCTACCCTCCATGCAGTCCTTCTTCTACATCTGCGAATATCTGGGCGTCACGCCGCAGGAATTCTTCGACGAGGGCAACGCCTGCCCCGTGCGCCTGCGCGAGCTGATGGACGAGGCCAAACGCCTTGACGAGAGCGCTCTTGTCCATCTGCTGGCCCTGATGCGGGAGCTGAACGCCGGGCGTTGAGCTCCCTTTTTCATTGACAAATCCGCCCGTTTTCGGTACAATACAATCAAACAAAGCCATATTGACCTCGGATGAAGGGTTCGGGAGAGACCGGCATGCCGGCGCCGAAGGGGCGAAACTCTCAGGCAAAAAGACCGCACCCTGACGAAGCTCTGGAAAGCGTTGCGCACCACCGAAGAAGCAATCCCGCATCCCGCGGGAGAATCTTTCAGGTCACAGGACAGAGGCGGCGGAAAGCCGCGCTCTGTTTTTCTTGGTTGACGGTTTTTTCACAAATTCAGAAGGGGGAATGACAATGGACCTCAAAACGCCGCTGTACGACTGTCATGTGGCGCTGGAGGGCCGCATGGTGCCCTTTGCGGGCTACGTGCTGCCGGTGCAGTATCCCACGGGTGTCATCCGCGAGCACATGGCCGTGCGTCAGGCCTGCGGCCTGTTCGACGTGAGCCATATGGGCGAGGTGCTCTACAAGGGACCCGACGCGCTGGCCAATCTCCAGAAGCTGCTCACCAATGACTTTTCCACCATGCGCGACGGCAAGGTGCGCTATAGCGTGATGTGCAATCCCAAGGGCGGCGTGGTGGACGATCTGATCGTCTACCGCTTCTCGCAGGATGCGTACTGGGTGGTGGTCAACGCGGCCAACCGCCACAAGGACGTAAACTGGATGCGTGAAAACCTCTTCGGCGATTGCCAGCTTACCGACATGAGCGATGATGTGGCCCAGCTCGCCCTGCAGGGACCAAAGGCGGAGGCTGTCTTCGCCAAGGTCTGCGATCAGGAGCCGCCCGCAGGCTACTACACCTTTATTCCGGAGATGACGGTGGCGGGCGTCAAATGCCTCGTTTCGCGCACGGGCTACACCGGCGAGGACGGCTTCGAGCTCTACTGCGCCAATGCCGACGCGCCCGCCCTGTGGAATGCGCTGCTGGAAGCGGGGAAGGAGGATGGGCTCATCCCCTGCGGCCTGGGCGCTCGCGACACGCTGCGGCTGGAGGCCGCCATGCCCCTTTACGGCCATGAGATGGACGATACCGTCAGCCCGTTTGAAACCGGGCTTGGCTGGGCGGTCAAGATGCACAAGGACGACTTCATCGGCAAGGCCGCGCTGGCGGGAAATGAGCAGCCCGCACGCCGCCGCGTGGGGATTGAGATCACCGGGCGCGGCATCGCGCGCGAGCACTGCGACGTGTACCTGAATGGAAAGAAGATCGGCGTCACCACCTCCGGCACGCACTGCCCCTATCTGGGCAAGGCCGTGGCCATGGCGCTCATCGACGGTCCGGCGGAGGACGGCGCGCTCACCGTGGACGTGCGTGGCCGCCAGATCGAGGCAAAATTCGTTCCCCTGCCCTTCTATCAGCGCAAGAAATAAGCATTTCGTAAGGAGGAACCTGTCATGAACATTCCCGCGGATCTCCGTTACACCAAAACCCATGAGTGGATCAAGGAAGAAAACGGCGTCGTTACCGTTGGCCTGTCGGACTTTGCGCAGCAGGAGCTGGGCGATCTGGTGTTTGTGAACCTGCCCCAGGTGGGCGACGCGGTCACGGCGGGCGAGGCGTTTGCCGATGTGGAGTCCGTCAAGGCCGTGAGCGACGTGTACAGCCCCGTCACCGGCACTGTGTGCGAAATCAACGAAGCCCTGCTTGACGCGCCCGAGAGCATCAATCAGGACCCCTACGGCGCATGGTTCATCCGCGTGGAGAATGTGACCGGTAGCGTCGAGACCCTGTCCGCCGAGGAATACGAGGCCATGCCGAAGGAGGGCTGATTCCATGGGCAGCTATGTACCTGTCACGCCGGAGGAGCGCCGCGCGATGCTGGAGCGCATCGGCCTGCCTTCGGTGGAGGCGCTTTATGCCGATGTGCCGGAGGGCGTGCTCCTCAAGGAGCCGCCCGTGTTCACCGGCGGCTTTTCGGAACTGGAGGTTCGCCGCCATATGGAGCGGCTCGCGGAGCAGAACCGCGTGTTCAGCACCATTCTGCGCGGCGCGGGGGCCTATGACCACTACATCCCGGCTATCGTGCGCGCCATCCCGTCCAAGGAGGCCTTTTTGACCGCCTACACGCCCTATCAGGCTGAGATCAGCCAGGGCCTGCTGCAGTCCATCTTCGAATATCAGACCATGATCTGCCGCCTCACCGGCATGGACGTGGCCAACGCCTCGGTCTATGACGGCGCGAGCGCGGCGGCGGAGGCGTGCGCCATGGTGCGCGAGCGCCGCCGCACGGTCACGCTGGTGTCGGCCTGCGCGCATCCGGATGTGATCGCCACCATCCGCACCTACTGCTGGGGCTCCAACCACGAGATGCGTCTCATCCCCGAAAAGGATGGCGTGACGGATCTGGACGCCCTGCGCGGCGCGCTGGACGATCAGGTGAGCGGCGTGTACCTGGCTTCGCCCAATTTCCTGGGCGGGATCGAGGACGTGAGCGCCGCGGCGGAAATCTGCCATGCGGCGGGTGCTAAGCTCATCGTGGGCGCCAATCCCATAGCGCTGGCCCTCTTTAAGACCCCTGGCGAAGCGGGGGCGGATGTGTGCGTGGGCGACGGACAACCACTGGGCATGCCGCTGAGCTACGGCGGGCCGTATGTGGGCTTCATGGCGACACGCACCGCGCTGATGCGCAAGCTCCCCGGCCGCATCGTGGGCCAGACCACCGATGTGGATGGAAAGCGCGCCTTCGTGCTGACGCTTCAGGCGCGCGAGCAGCACATCCGCCGCGAAAAGGCGGGCAGCAACATCTGCTCCAATCAGGCGCTGTGCGCGCTCACGGCGGCATGCTATCTGGGTGCGGTGGGCCCTGACGGCCTTCGCGAGGTGGCCCGCCAGTGCTATGACAAGGCGCATTACTTCGCTGATAAGCTGGCCTCCATCGGCCTGCCCCGGCGCGAGAAGGGCCCGTTCTTCCACGAGTTCGCCACGGAGTGTCCGGGCGGCGCGGAGAAGATGCTGGTGGCGCTGGAGGAACGCGACATTCTGGGCGGCCAGCCTCTGGGTGACGGCCGCGTGCTGTGGTGCGTGACGGAAAAGGCCGAGCGCAAGCGGCTGGACGAGGCCGTGGCCGTAATCCGGGAGGTGACGAACCTGTGAAGCTGATCTTTGAACAGTCCCATCCGGGACACAGGAGTCAATTTTTGCCCGCGTCGGACGTGCCCGCCGCGGCGCTGCCGGAGGAACTTGCGCGCGAGTCCGCGCTTGATTTGCCGGAACTGACCGAGGGCGAGCTGGCCCGCCACTATGAAGCGCTGGCCCAGCAGGTGCACGGCGTAAACAAGGGGTTCTATCCCCTGGGCAGCTGCACCATGAAATACAACCCCCGCATCGACGAGGACGTGGCGGCCCTGCCGGGCTTTACCGGCGTGCATCCGCTCCAGTCCGAAACCACGTCGCGCGGCTGCCGCGAGGTGCTGCGTCAGGCCGAGGAACGCCTGACCGCCATCACCGGCATGGACCGCATGACCTTCCAGCCCGCCGCGGGCGCGCACGGGGAGTACATGGGCCTGCTGCTTATCAAGGCGTACCATGAGCGCCGGGGCGACAAGGCCCGCACCAAGGTGCTTGTGCCTGACTCGGCGCATGGCACCAATCCCGCCAGCGCGGCCATGTGCGGCTATCAGGTGGTGAGCATCCCCAGCGACGCAAACGGGCTGGTGGATCTGGAAAAGCTGCGGGAAGCCGCGGGCCCCGATACGGCCGCGCTGATGCTGACCAATCCCAATACCGTGGGCCTGTTCGATCCCAACATTCTGGAAATCACGCGCATCGTGCATCAGGCGGGCGGCCTGTGCTACTACGACGGCGCCAACCTCAACGCCGTCATGGGCTGGGCGCGTCCCGGAGACATGGGATTTGACGTGGTGCACCTGAACCTGCACAAGACCTTCGCCACCCCGCACGGCGGCGGCGGTCCGGGTTCCGGTCCCGTGGGCTGCAAGAAGTTTTTGGCGGGCTTCCTGCCCGGCAGCGCGCTGGCCACGGGCGGCGAGGCCCCCTGCCAGGTGCGCGCCTTCCACGGCAACTTCCTCGTGGTGGTCAAGGCGCTGGCCTATCTGGATACGCTCGGCGGCGAGGGCATCCGCGAGGCGGCCGCGCAGGCTGTGCTCAATGCCAACTATCTCATGCGCCTGCTCAAGGACGGCGGCTATCCCATGGCGTATGACCATCCCTGCATGCATGAGTTCGTCATCACGCTGGAGAAGCTCAAGCACGAGAAGGACGTGGCCGCGCTGGATGTGGCCAAGGCGCTGCTGGACCATGGCATGCATCCGCCCACGATGTACTTCCCGCTGATTGTGCATGAGGCGCTGATGGTGGAGCCGACGGAGACCGAGAGCAAGGAGTCGCTGGAGGCTGCCGCGGAGAGCTATCTCGCGGTGCTGGCCGAGGCCAACGAAAACCCGGCGGATATGCATAACCGTCCGCTGACGACCTATGTGCGCCGGCTGGACGAGGTGACAGCTGCGCGCAATCCCATCGTCAAGTATGAAGCTCCTTCTGCTTGAGACCAGCAGCACCGCCCCCTACCGCAACCTTGCGCTGGAGGAGCATCTGCTTTCCTGTGTGCGGGAGGATGAGGCCCTTCTCTACCTGTGGCAGAACGACCACACGGTGGTGATTGGCCATAACCAGAACGCGCTGCGGGAGGTGAACCTCTCGCGCCTGCGGGCAGACGGCGGGCATCTGGCCCGCCGCCTTTCCGGGGGTGGGGCGGTGTATCACGATCTTGGAAACCTGAATTTTACCTTTATTTTGCCTAAAGCAGCCTATGATCTCACGCGCCAGACGCGCGTGATTCTTGAGGCGGCGCGGCTTTTGGGCGCGCCGGCCGAGGCCTCGGGCCGGAACGATATCCTTGCCGGAGGACGGAAGTTCTCCGGTAACGCCTATTACCGCCGGGGCCAAACCTGGTATCATCACGGCACGCTGCTGGTGGATTCCGACCTTGACGCGTTGGGGCGCTACCTCAACGTGTCCCCGGAAAAGCTGGCGGCGCGGGGCGTGGCCTCGGTGCGAAGCCGCGTGTGCAACCTGCGCGAATGTGCGCCGGGTGCGACCGTGGAGGCGGCACGCCGGGCGATGACGGCGGCTTTTTCGACCGTTTATGGCGAAAAAGTGGAACTGTTTGACCATGAACGTCTCCAAAATGACAAGATTGTGGAGACCGAACGGCGGATTTCTTCGGAAAGTTACCTGATTGGGGAGAATTTCCCCTTTTCTCTTTCGCTTGAGCGCCGGTTCGCGTGGGGTGGGCTGGAGCTCGCGCTGAACGTGCACGCGGGCCACGTGGCGCAATGCCGCGCATATTCGGACGCGATGGAGGAAAGCGAGATCGCCGCTTTGCCCGGTCGCCTGACGGGCTGCGCCGTGGACGGCGCGGCCTTTGCGAAGGCGCTTGCGGGCTGGGGCGGGGAGGACATGAGGCGCGATGTGCTGGACATGCTCATGGAGCTGTGAGCGCCGCGCGGACGGGAGGAACGCATGGATCATGAGCTTTTGATTCTGGGCGCGGGCCCCGGCGGCTATGAGGCGGCCATCCGCGCCGCACAACTGGGCCTGAATGTGGGCCTGATCGAGCGGGACGCGGTGGGGGGCACATGCCTCAACCGCGGGTGCATTCCCACCAAGACGCTCCTGCATGATGCAGGTCCAGGCGCAGACTTTCTCGCCCTGAATGCGCACAAGGAGCAGGTGGTTTCCACGCTTCGTCAGGGCGTGGAAGGGCTGCTCAAAAAACGCCGCGTGACGGTGTACAGAGGCACGGGCGTGCTCACGGACGACCATACCATCGAGGTGGACGGGCAGGCGGTAACGGGTGAAAAACTGCTGCTTGCGCCCGGCTCGCGTCCGGCGCTGCCGCCGGTTGAGGGCATCGATCTGGCGCTGACCTCCGACGATCTGCTGCATGAACCGCGCCCATTGGAAAGCCTGCTCATTCTGGGCGGCGGTGTGATTGGCGTGGAGATGGCGGCCTTTTATGCGGCCACGGGCACGAAAGTGACCATCGTGGAGGCGCAGGAGCGGCTTCTTCCCCAAATGGATCGGGAGATCTCGCAGAATTTGCAGATGATCTTCAAGCGACAGGGGATGGGCGTGCATACGCGCGCATTGGCGCGCCGCATCAGCGAAGGCGGCGAGGGCGTCGTGATGGAGCTGGACGGCGGCGAGACGCTCACCGCGTCGGCCGTGCTGGCCGCCGTGGGCCGCAGGCCCAACACCGACGGCCTGTGTGCGCCGGGCGTGGCGCCGGACATGGAACGCGGCTTCATCCGCGTGAACGAGCACTTTGAAACCAGCCTGCCGGGCGTCTATGCCATCGGCGATGCCGTCGGCGGAATGATGCTGGCGCATGCGGCCTCGGCGCAGGGGCTGACGGTGGTGCATGCAATAGCGGGGGAGGAAGCGCCGCTGTGCCTTGACGCGATTCCCGCGTGTGTGTACGTTTCGCCCGAGATCGCCAGCGTGGGGCTTACCCAGGCGGACTGCCAGCAGCGAGGCATAGAGGTCAAAGTGGGAAAGGCCCTCATGGGTGCGAATGGTCGTACGCTGATCGCGGGTGGCCAGCGCGGGTTCATCAAGGTGGTTGTGAGCGCGGAGAATGGCCGCGTGCTGGGCGCACAGCTCATGTGTGAGCGTGCCACCGACATGATCGACTCCTTCACCGTGGCCATCGCCAATGGTTTGACCGCCACGCAGCTCATGCGTGCCGTGCGGCCGCATCCGACCTTCCTGGAGGCGGTGGGAGAGGCGTTGGACGCGCTGGACGGCCGGGCCATCCATTCCTGACAAGCAAAGAAAACAAGGCGCTTTCCGGGCAGCATGCCTTCGGAAAGCGCCTTTTCTGCTATGGCGCGGGCTTCATGAAGCGGCTCAGGCCGTTGAGGGGACGTGCGTCCTGAGGCAGCCGGGCATCTTCCGGGGATATGGACAGCAAATTGGTCACCTCGGCATCTTCGGGACGGTTGTCCGGCTTTGGGTCCAGCATGCGCAGCACCACGTCCCGCAGCTTGACGGGCAGTGTGGGGGAGAGGGCGATATCTCCCCCATCGAGGGCCGCCTCGTAAAGGTAGGTGTATTTGGCATGATCGAAACCGGGCAGGTCACCCGTCCACACGCGATGAATCAGCGCGCCGAAGGCGAAGGTATCCAGCTTTGGGCCCAAAGGTGCATCCTGTCCCGCCATGTAGAGAAATGCTTCCGGCGAAAGGTAGACGGGGTCTCCTTCCAGATCACGCTGGTTCTGGGGCGGGTCATCCTTGAGAAAGCCGCTGTCCAGATCAATCAGACGGATGCGGTAACCGGTCGGTCGCTTGAGCAGCAGCACGTGGTCGGGCTTGAGGTCCGCGTGCACCACGCCCTGCGTATGCAGACGCTGCAGACACAGCGCAAGGTCCGAAAGCACCTGCCGCTTGGCGCGCTCATCCAGTGCCGCCGCATCGCCCGCCGTCAGGTCGGAAGGAAACACCGCTTCGCTGGCGGCATAGTAGCGCCGCTCGAAGCGGAAGAAATCCAGCACAGGCACCAGCGTATCCCCGATCACGCAGGACAGCGCCGCATAGAGACGCTGCTTCTGCCCCTCAAAGGCCTCGCAGCGCTCGCGCTGGCGCTGGCCCAGCGGCGTTGAGGGGTCTGCCGGGTAGACAGGGGAGAGAAACTGCTTGAGAAAGTACTTTTCCAGCCCTCGCGCCGCAATGCACCACCGTGCGCTCCCGCTGCCCACGGTACGCAGGGGGGTAAGGGGCCTATACCCGCCAATCAAACCGCTCATGGGTGCCTCCCTCCGTCCAGTCATACGCCGTGCGGTACTCCTGCCATTTGCCGCGCACAAAAGCCATGTCCCGCCGCTTTCGGCGTACGGGGGTGATGAAGCGCTTTTGCAGCAGTGCACGCCGGGGCGCAAGAGCTTCCCGCGCGTCTTCGATGGTCTCGAACCCCAGCGGGGCCAGCAGCACCGTCGCATCGTCATGCGCGGCCTTTTTCAGCTGGTTCAGCAGCCGCCGTTCCCAGCCGTCCCAGTCGGCGCTGGCGCGCAGGGTGTTGAGCAGCAGCATTTCAAACTCCATGGGCGTGGGCAGACAGCCGAAGGCCCCGTCGGTCGCCACAAGCAGCACGCAGGGCTTGGGTACACGAAGGCGGCGGAGGCTGAGCGCCACGGGCGCGTCGGCGCTGATGAGCGCACTCAGGGGCCGGTCACGGTACAGGCTTTCAAAGGGGTCCGGGTCGCCGCGCAGGTGGTCGCGGGTGCATTGATGCAGGCCTTCTGCATTCAGCACATAGCCGCGGCTGTCGCCCGCCCAGAGGAAGCAGAGATCGCTCGCAAAGGAGGGACCGCCCGCGATGGCCGCGCACAGCGTGGTGGGCAGGCTTCGCTGCATGCTGCCCACGATGCGTGAACCGGCGGGACAATGCTTCTGCGCAAAGCTGTGAAACAGGCTTTCCAACTCGCTCCCCAGCTCGCGGCACAGCTGCATACCTTCCGCTTTGGAGCCGGGCATGGGCAGCTGATCGCCCACCCAGGCCGAGAGCGCATGCGTGGCCAGCCGCGCGCCGGCAAACGCGCCGGTGTGATCGCCGAGGGTGTCATAGCGCCGGCTGCCAAGTCCTCCGCATCCGTCCGCCACGCAAAGCAGAGCGCCCCGACCGACGCCACGCATGCAAAAACTGTCCTCCCCGGAGCCGGGCAGAACAGCGTATTGGGCACGAAGCAGGCGCTGGGACACGGGCGGCGCTCCCTTCCGCGTCAAATGGTGTTGCAAACGGCGTCCAGCACCTGCCGGTATTCCACATCCAGCAGCCCCTCGCTGACCGTTTGCACATGGATGACCTGACCCCATTCGGAAGAAATGCGGTTCCAGGAGGGCGCATCCGGAGCAAAAATGAGCAGGCGCTTGGCGTTTTCATCCATGCTGCCGCCAAGCTGCTCATCCTCCCACCAGAGGCTGAGCTCGTCAAAATCCTTGGCCATGCCCTCCGGATACCAGGGGGCGATTTTGCCATGACCCAGGTCATGCGTGGGCGCATCCGACCACATGACGATAATGTGGCGCTTCTTCACACCCTCGCGGGTCCAGTCGCTGCGGATGGCGTAAGCCAACGCCTCCAGACCATCCTCCGGAATGTCGCCGCCGCCCTTGGCGGTAATGCCGTTGACGCAGTCATACAGCATCTGCGCCTGGTCAGGCAGCACAAAAAAGTCGCTGCTGAGCATGGCGTCGTCGCCGTCGGCCACGTAATCGCGGAAAGCAATCACCCGCACGCGCAGCTGGTCAATCACCTTGTGCTTCTTTTCCATTTCCGCCACGATGTCGCGGTAGAGGTTAAGCGCGTTCTGCTTGACCAGGTCCAGCACGTGGCGCATGCTGCCCGTGGCGTCGATGCAAAAAACCATGTCGACATGGTAGGTGAGCTTATACCCTTCCAAACCGATCGAGCCTCCCCCAAAAATGCGTTGTTCTTTCAAAAGGATTCTGCATCAGCCCGTATTTTCCTGCCGAATGGGGAGGAAAAGAGGCGGCGGAGCACGAAATATTTTCTGTTAAATGCTTTCAGATCAATGCTTGATGAAACGAAAGGGTCAGGGCGATGAAGGTACGCAGGACCATCGGCGGGGCACTGTTTGGAATTGGGTGTGCGGTAACGTTTGTGGGAATTTTGGCGACGGTGCTGCCCATGGTTCAAAACGACCAGCTTCAGCTGGTGCTATCCTCCTTCGAAATGCCGTCGGGGAATCTGATCGTCAGCGCCATCAATGGCGCAATGACCTACGCGTTGCATCACTGCTACGGAGTGCTGCTGTGCGGCATCGTGATGATGGCGGCGGGCATCGCCATTCTTTTGCACCGAACGCGCCGCCGCCCCGTCCGTCACAATACGCCATCGTCTTACAGCCGCCCGGCATCTGCCCCCGCCCCAAAGCCCGTATGGCCGGAAGAGGATGCCGACTGGTCGGCATGGAAGCCGCGGGAAACAAGGACAAATCCCTTTGCGGGAGCAATCTATGAGGAGCTTCCCTCCCGCGCGCCGTCTCCGGCAGTTCCGTCGGCCTATACCCCGCCTCCCATCCTGCCGCCCTCCAATGCCGCGGATGAACCTTCGCCCTATGCGCGGCCGTTTGAGGAGGCACCCACGCCTCCCCCTCCAGCGAATCCCCCGGTGCCGCCTGTTGCGGCGCCTCCCGCACCGGAAGCATCGGAACCGTCTGCCGTAGAAACTCCCTATGCAGCACCAGCCGTGTCAGAGCCGGCAGCAGAGACAGTACCGCCGCCTGCCCCGAAACTCAGCGCTTCTTCCTCAACGCCGCCGCCTGTGGCCCCCGCTCGCGCCGAGGCCGGTACACCCAGCCAGAGTGGCTCACGTGTGATGATTCGTTCGACCATTGCTTCCAAGGCAGAAAAGACTGTGCCGGAATCGGCATCCCCAGCGCCAGCGCAGACATCTTCCCGAAAGGTGGTGCTGGACGGCATTGCTTACGAGCCCAATGAACCCCCGGAGGAGGAGGTCACACCGCCCGTATCCTCCCGAATCCGCAGTACGATGGGAAAGCATACCGTATAACGAACAACCAAAACGGGGCCGCCTCTGAGGGCGGCCCTGTTTGATGCTTCGACCAAAAGCGGCGTCCGGTTCATCCGGACGCCGCAGATTTATTTACGGGTTGAACATCATATCGAGCATCTCCATCCCGACATCGCTCGTGCCGTCTTCATTGACCATCGTTTCGGAAGTGGTCTCGCCCGTTTCGGTCGTTTGCGCTTCCTTGAGTTTCAGGTTTACAGAGCAGAAGTTGTTCAGGTCCGACTTCAGCGTGGCTGTCACCGTAAGGGTGGAGGCAGTTTCATCCGCCGCAACAGTCAGAAGGCCGCTGGTGCTGATGGTGGTGCCCTTCGCCTGCGCTCCGGATACCGTCCACTGAATGGGATAGGTATCGTCCTGCTCATAGGCGATGGCCTGATCGTTGATGAGAGCAGTCAGCTGCAGGGTTTTGCCCTTGACAATGGAGCTCTTGGACGATTGAATGGTCAGCACGGTCTCGACGGGAGCCTGGGGTTCAGGCTCCGTCTGAGACTGCTGCACCGGTTCCATGCTGGGCTCTTGTACCGGTTCCATGCTAGGCTCCTGCACCGGTTCCACGCTGGGCTCCTGCACCGGTTCCACGCTGGGTTCCTGTACCGGTTCCGCGCTGGGTTCCTGCACAGGTTCCACGCTGGTTTCCTGTACCGGTTCCACGCTCATTTGCTGTGCAGGATCAACATAGGTTTGCTGACCCGCGTCGGTGGGGATTTGCTGATTGGAATCCGTGACAGGCTGGAGATCGGACGGCGCCATGCCGTCGACAACGTCTCCGGTGACCGCATTGGCATTCTGGCTCTCCGACAAGCCGGTTTGAGCGGCGGCCGTCACTTGGATTGTGACGGTGGTCTCGACGGTCTTGGATTCGGTCCCGGCGCCGCTGTTGTATACGACAATCGCATTGGTGCTGTAGGTGTTCTCAGCAGGAGCTGCCGTGAGCATCACCTTCCAGGATTTATCCTCCCCGCGAGCTCCAATATACGTGCTTCCGTCATAGTTCGTGGTGAAGTTGGTTTCGTCGCTGACCTTTACAGATTCGATAACAGCTTCCACATCGCTCTCATTTTTTATGATGAGCTCCACGGGAGCAAGGCTGTCGGCCGGCTGCGACACGCTGATGCTGCTCATGGTCAGCACCGCGGACGAAGGCGTACCGGATTCTGTCACGGTCAAAGCAACGGTGGCCACAGCGGGAGAAGCCGTATTGTTATACTCCACGTTGATCTGTGCGGTATAGGTTCCGGGGGCGAGGTCCGCCTTGGGCTGCACGGTCCAACTCTTGTCCGGTCCGCCCACGGCGATCTGCGTGCTGCCGTTATCGTTGACGGTAAAGCTGTCCGCATTCGTGCCGGAGAGATAGACTCGCGTGACGGTCGCGGTGGAGCCGCCGTCATTGGTGATGGAGATCGGCTGTACGACCGGTGCGCTGCCCTTTACGACGCTGCCGAAGTCAACGTTACCCACCTTCAGGGAGGGTGCTGCAGTGGTGCCCTGGGTTACCGTGAAGCTCACATCCGCCTGCGCGGTCTTGCCACCGTCGTAGGTGACCACCAGGGTGGCGGCGTAGGTGCCCTGCGTGAGATTGCCGGCGGGCTGTACGCTGTAGGTAGCGGTTTCGCCTGCCTTGATGGCCGTTACCGTACCACCCAGAATGAAAGCGTCGGGATTCTTGCCAATCAGCGCGGCGCTGTTGACGGTTACATCGGCGCTGCCGGTGTTGCTCACGGTGAAGTTCTTGGCTGCAGGCACGCTGTAGCCTTCCTGCAGCGGGTCGAAGGCAACGTTGCCGATGACCAGCTCGGATACAGGCGCGGGCGCCGATTCCTTCACCACGAAGGACACCGTGGAGGAGACGGTCTTTCCACCGTCATAGGTCACGGTGACGGTCGCACCGTACGTGCCGGCGGCCAGGTTTGCCGCGGGCTGGATGGTCCAGGAGGTGTCCGTCGCGCCGGCGGCAATTTGCGTGCTGCCGGTGGCGTTGATGATAAACCGGGTCGGGTCGCTGGAGGAGACACTGGCGATGGTGGCGGCGGCGCTGCCGGTATTGGCAATCGTGAGCGCCTTTGCGGCAGGCTGCTCATAACCGGCCACCACTTCGTCAAAGGTGGGTACGATCAGCCCGAGCACGGGAGCCTTGACCACGACGGCGGCCGTCTGGCTGGAGGTGGAAGCGCCCGTGTAGGAGCCGGTGCCCGCTACGGCGACGCTCAGTTTGTGTCCCTCATCTTCGGTGGCTACGGTGTAGCTGGCGGACGTTGCGCCGGAAATGGCCGCGCCGTCACGATACCACTGATAGGTCACAGTGGCCTGCGCCGGGCTGGGCACAGCGGTCAGCTTGTCGCCCACAGAGGGAGCCGCGCCAACGGTGGTATTGCTATCGTTGCGAATCACCACGTCGACAACCGCTCTGGAGGCAGTTACGGCCGCGGTCAGACCGCTGCTCTGCGTGCCGCTGTACACGCCTGTACCGGTCACGATCAGCTCGATCTGCTTGCCGACATCATTGGCGGTGACGGTGTAGGTGGCCGCGTTGCTCACCTGATAGCCGCCCACCTTCCAGGCGTAGATCACGTTAGCCCCCGCCGGGTTGATGGTAGCGGTCATCACGTCGCCCACGACGGGTGCGATGGTATTGAGCGTTACGCCCGTCAGCACGGTGTTGCTGACCACGGCGTTGGTGGCCGCGCTGGTGACCGTACCCTTGTAGGAGCCGGTGCCCGTTACGCGCAGCTGAATGGTCTTGCCCACGTCGTTGGCATCCACGGTATAGGTGGTGTTGGTGCTCTTGACCACGCCGCCCACCAGCCATTCATAGCTGACGGTAGCGGTGCTGGGCGATACGGCCTGCATGGTCAGCACGCTGCCCACCACAGGCATATAGTTGTTGAGCGTGACGCTGGTAACTTCGTTGTTCTCGTGGTAGATGAGGAACTCGTTCATCATCCAGCCCACACGGCTGCCCACGCGGATGCGATCCCAGACGGCACCCTTCTGCAGCACGGCCACCTTGGTGCCCACGCTGTAGACGCCGATCTTGGAATAGCTCTTGCTGGGGCCGGTGCGCAGGCGCACGCCATAGCCGTTGCTGCTCCAGATGGTGGCATAGCACAGCACGTTCGAGTCATCGGGATAGTCGCTGCCAAAGTGCAGGAACTGGCTCATCATATAGCCCACAGTTCCGCCGATGCTGATGCGGGACCAGTAGGTGCCGCGTTCCAGCACCGTTACCGGCGTGCCCACCGCATAAGTGCGGATGATGCGGTAGCCCGTGCCGGGGCCGGTGCGCAGGCGCACACCGTAGCCGTTGTAGCTGGTGACATAAGCGGTTCCCTCGCTGGGAACGGAACCGCCCATGCGCAGGTAATTGCCGTACATATAGCCGGTACGGCCATCCGGCGTCTGAACCTTGTACCAGCCTCCGCTGGAGCCCAGGATCTCAACCTGGGTGCCGGTGTAATAGCTGGTGATGGTGCTCGCGCTAAAATTGGGCGCGGAGCGCAGCCTCAGCCAGCCGCCGACAACGGTGGCGTAGGACGCTGCCATGGAGGTTGCGGGCAGAACGCTCAACAGCATTACCGCAACCAGTAGGACCGCAAGAAAACGTTTCATCTGCTTATCCCTCCGATTTTCCGTTTGCCCGGGGTGTTTACGATCATAATACGAACGAAGAGGACAAAATCTTCCCTGATGTGGAATTTCATTGTACAATCATTTGCAAAGGTTGTAAATAGCGATATATGGTGGTTTTCCTGGGCTTTCAGCCACAAAGCGGGGTCAGGGAGCCAACCTTGTTACAAAAATTGCAAAATAGGAAAAAAAGGAAGGATGCTCTTCGCATCTTCCTTTTGACTTATGACTTCTGGGTAAAGCTGGTATGGCAGCGGCTACAGGTCACAGTGACCACACCGGTTCCTCGGGGCAGGCGCAGCCACGCCCTGCAGCCCGGACAGCGGAAGTATTTGTATTTCTTCCGGTTCTGAAAGCGCGCCTTGGCCTGACGGCGGGCAGTGCGGCGGCGCTCCGTCATGGCCAGGTAGCGGCGGTTTTCCGCGCTGCGCTTGTCGTTATTGCGCGAAAACATGCGAAAGATGCACAGCACATAGGCGGCGATTCCCGCCAGCGTGAGCAGAATGCCCAAAAGCGGCCAGAGGAAAAATCCCTGCACGCCCGAAAAGATGGTGCCCAGCAGATAGGCGATCAGTCCTGCCCACAGCAGCGCCATGGAGAGCTGGTCGGCGCCATGGCGGCCATCCATAAAGGATCGAAGGGTCTGTTTAATCTTTTGCCAAAAGGTCATGAAAAAGCCTCTTTTCTGGTCAGTTTAGCAATAATAGAAGCCGCCGCGCCCGCCCAGACAGCAGCAGTTGCACAGCATGTTGGCCAGACACAGCGTCAGGCAGGGATTGGCGCAAAGATAGGAGCCAAAGCCCCCCTGCGTCCCGCGTTGCCCGTAGGCGCGGCTGCCCGCGTTGAGCTGCGCAAGCAGTTCGCGGAAAGCGGGCTCGTCCGGGGCCATATTGACTGCGGTGCGGGCGTCGTTGAGCGCTGCGATGCGGTTGCCCAGCCCCATATTGGCTCGGGCGCTCCAATAGTACCACGCCGCCTTTCGGTTCGTGGCCCCGCGCAGCAGGCCCAGCGCCTCGCTGTAGCGGCCTGCCAGCACCGCCTGCGCGGCGGAGCGCAGTTCGGGGTCGTTTTCGGTATAGGCGGTAGACTGGTAGTTGCGCCGCTGACCGCCGCCGAAGAGGTCCTCAAAATCGAAGCCAAAGCCGCCGAAGTCAAACCCGCCCTGACCGCCACCGCCTGATGACCCATATCCACCGCCGTAAGAGCCGTAGCCGCCGGAGGAACCATACCCCCCATAGCTGCCGGAGGAGCCGTAGCCGGTTCCGCCGGATGAACCATAGCCTCCCGCGGAACCGTATCCACTGGGGCCACCGGTCTGTCCCTTGTGCTTGATAAGCAGTGTGTAGGCCTCGTTGACCTCCTTCATGCGGGCCTCGGCCTCCGCGGAGCCGTTGTTCAGGTCGGGATGGTATTTTTTGGCCAGCTTGCGGTAAGCGGCCTTGATTTCATCGTCTGACGCGCCCGGAGACACGCCCAGTACCTCGTAGGGGTCTCTCATGCCCCGTCCTCCTTATGCCTTTGGGCGGACCCGTGGTCCGCCGTGCTTTCCTTGCGGGGCGCCGGTACGCCCTGCCTGCGTTCGCGCCGCATCTGCTTTTGACGATAGCGCGTCCAGCAACCAGCATACAGGATATTTCGCAAAATGTCCATATCCTTTACCAGGGGCAAGGTCTCAAAGGCGTCGGTGCTTTCGGCAATCAGCAGCGTGAGGCTTTCAAGAACCCGGTCCTCGTAGTCGTCCTGCAGGCTCATGTCCTTCAGCGGGTTGTAGCGCCCGCGCCGGCGGTCGGCCTCCAGATCATCATAGGCATCCATCAGATAGATGAAACGCCCCAGTCCCTCGCCGATGCGCTGGAGCGTATCGGCCCACAGGTCCTCCCGATACCGGTAGATCGCGCCCAGCATGGAGGCGGTGAGGTTCGCCGCTGCATCGGGAGAGGGTTCACCCTCATGCTCCAGAACGCTGATGGCGGCCAGAGAGCGTTCAATCTCTCCGCAGGTTTTGGGATAGGCTGCCGCTACACGTCCATAGGCCTCCGCCAGAAGAGCGGCTTCGGCCCGGCCGGGAAGGCTTCGGTCATCGTGCCAGTCATCCAGGCATTTATGATAGGCCAGCGCCAGGTTCATATCGCAGCAGTAGTCGCAGAGCTCGCTTTGAACGTAGGCATGCGGCCGAAAGGGATGGGGCAGGCAGCGGGCCGTGCCCCGGATCTCATCCGGTTCGTAGAGCGAGCTGAGCAAAAGATACAAAAAGGTGATATCGTAGCTGAGCGTCATGCGCCCGAGAGCACCGTAGCGGTGCTTCAGCGCATGGCACAGGCCGCAGTAATAGGCGCGGTAGCGCTCGCGCTGCTCCTGGGTCAGCGCCCCGGCGGCGATGGTCACATAACCGAACAAGCTGCCTTCCCTCCCTGCAAGGTCAGTTCTGTGAGCTGCCGCTCTCGCCGGAGGTAAAGGAGGCGTCCATCGCGCCGTCCTCGCTGGAGGACGCCGAATCATCCGTGAAGCGACCCACGGCCTGCAGGGCCTGGGTGAGATCCGCGATCGCGTCCTCCAGGGCATGGTCGTCCTTCTGGTCCAGCGCCCCCTTCACGCGCTTGCGCAGCGTCTCGATGCGCTCGCGGTCCTCCGGACCCAGCTTCTTCTGGGCAGACTTGGCCTGGTAGAGCAGCTCCTCCCCGCGGTTTCGCAGCTCGGCGGATTTGCGGCGCAGCGCATCCTCGGCCGCATAGCGCTCCGCGTCGCGGATGGCCTGGTCGATCTCGGCGGAGGACATGTTGGAGCTCTGCGTGAGGGTGATCTCCTGATGCCTGCCGGTGCCCAGGTCCTTGGCGGAGACATTGACGATGCCGTTGGCGTCGATGGAGAAGGTCACCTCGATCTGCGGAATGCCGCGCAGCGCACGGCGGATACCGCTTAGGCGGAAGCGCCCCAGGGTCTTGTTGCAGCTGGCGATCTCGCGCTCGCCTTGCAATACGTGGATGTCCACGCTGGTCTGGAAATTCGCTGCGGTGGTAAAGATCTGGCTGCGCTGCACGGGCAGGGTGGTATTTCGATCAATGATGCGGCTGAATACATCGCCCATGGTTTCGATGCCCAGGGAGAGGGGCGTCACGTCCAGAAGCAGCAGGCCCTTGACCTCGCCCTGCAGAACGCCGCCCTGCAGCGCCGCGCCCATGGCCACACATTCGTCGGGGTTGATGTCCTTGCTGGGCTCCTTGCCGGTAAAGCGCTTCACGGCCGCCTGTACTGCCGGGATACGCGTGGAGCCGCCTACCAGCAGCACGCGGCTGAGGTCTGCGGGCTTGAGTCCAGCGTCGCTCATGGCCTGACGCACGGGCTCCATGGTGGCTTCTACCAGATGGGCGGTCAGCTCGTCAAACTTGGCGCGCGTGAGAGACATTTCCAGATGCTTGGGCCCCGTCTTGTCCGAGGTCAGGAAGGGCAGGTTGATGGAGGCGGTGGTCGCGGCGCTCAGCTCAATCTTGGCCTTTTCCGCCGCCTCGCGGATGCGGCTCATGGCGGTGGGGTCGCGGGTGAGGTCGATGTGCTCGCGCCGCTTGAATTCCTCCACCAGATAGTTGGCCACGCAGTTGTCAAAGTCGTCGCCGCCCAGGCGATTGTTGCCCGCGGTGGCCAGCACCTCGATGACCTCGTTGTTGATATCCAGAATGGAGACGTCAAAGGTGCCGCCGCCCAGGTCAAAGACCATGATCTTCTGCGCGCCGCCCTTGTCCATGCCATAGGCCAGCGCAGCGGCGGTGGGCTCGTTGATGATGCGAAGCACGTTAAGCCCCGCAATGCGGCCGGCGTCCTTGGTAGCCTGACGCTGGCCGTCGCTGAAATAGGCGGGCACGGTGATTACCGCGTCGCTGACCGTTTCGCCCAGATAGGATTCGGCATCCTTTTTGAGCTTTTGCAGGATGATGGCGCTGATCTCCTGCGGGGTAAAGGCCTTGTTGTCGATCTTGATGCGGTTATCGGTGCCCATTTCACGCTTGATGGAGGAGATGGTGCGGCTGGCGTTGGTCACAGCCTGGCGCTTGGCGGCCGCGCCCACGATGCGCTCTCCGTCTTTGGTAAAGGCGACCACGGACGGCGTGGTGCGTCCTCCCTCTGCGTTGGGGATGACGACGGGTTCGCCGTTCTCCATAAAGGCCACGCAGGAATTGGTGGTGCCTAGGTCAATGCCAATGGTCTTGCCCATGAATCAAGTTCCTCCTGACGGTTCTGCGCCGGTTATTTCAATACATCTGTAAGCATACCCCGCCCCCGTTGTGAATGTATAGCGAAAAAATGAAGAAACCGTAAACTTTACGCGGATTCGTATCAAAAGACGCAACGGTGGAAAACCATACGTCAGGGACGGTGTTATTTTGATGAATCCCTATCTGTTGGCATTTTCGATTTATGCGCTGCTCATCACGCCGATCACGCTGCATGTAAGCGTGCGCGTGGGCAGACAGGTGCGCTACCGACTGCGCGTACAGGCGGCAGGGCTTCCCTTCCTGCGCAAAATCAAGGAACCGCAGCCTCAGGAGGAACACACCGTGCATGAGGAGGATGTGGCGCGCACCCTTTCGGAGCCGTGGATCTGGCCGGCGCTGCGGGCCATTGGCCTGAAGCGGCTCAGGCGCGCGCTGCATGCGGTGCATCTGGAGAGTGCCTATCTCCATGTGCGGTTTTCATTTGACGATGCAGCCGTCACGGCGCTGTGCTACGCGGCGCTGCAAACCCTGCTGCGGACGCTGGCCTGCGCGGGGGCCCTGCCCCGGACGCTGGATGGGCGTGTGGAGATGGATTTCCGGGCCGAGGGTACGGAAGTTTTCGCAATCGGCATAATCGGCGCGCGGCTGGGGAGCCTAGGCATGGCGGCAATCCAGCTGGTCGCGGCACTTCTTGGTGCGCGTGCCCGGCGCAACCGGACGGAGGAGGAGACGTATGCAGCAGCATCCCATTGACAACATGATGCAGACCACAATGGAGAACATCCGCAGCATGGTGGATGTCAACACCGTTGTAGGCGCGCCCGTGACGGGCACGAAGGGAACCACGATCATTCCCATTTCCAAGGTGAGCTTCGGTTTCATCGCCGGCGGAGGCGAATATGCGGCCGATGAGAGCAGAAGCCGGTCGCTGGCTGCCGAGGGATTTCCCTTTGCGGGCGGCACAGGCGCAGGCGTGTCGGTACAGCCGGTGGGTTTTCTGGTGGTGGGAGACGGCACGGTGAAAATGCTGCCCGCGCAGACCAACGGCGCCATGGAGCGTGTGGTAGAGCTTCTGCCCCAGCTGCTGGAGGACCTGAGTCAGAACGGGGAGCAGGGCGAAAAAAAGAAAGCCCGCAAGGTCTATAAAACCGAGATCGAAACCTTCGACTTCAGCGGCGAGGAGGAAGGCGCCAAATCATGAAAGACAAGCTGCCTGCAAAGCTGCGGGCTGTGACGCTGTTTTTGTGCTGCGCGGTGCTCACGCTGCTGGGCGGCGGCGCGCGGGCCGAGGAAGAGGTGGAAACCGGGGCCCGCGCCGCGGTGCTCATTGAGCGCAACACTGGCATGGTTCTTCTGTGCCACAATGAAAACGAGCCGTTGCCCATGGCTTCCACCACCAAGGTGATGACCGCTCTTCTGGCGCTGGAAAAAGGAAACCTTGACGACGTGGTCACCGTGGGGCGCAATGCCTATGGCGTGCCGGGTACGAGCATCTATCTGAATCTGGGGGAGCACATCACCCTGCGCAATCTGCTCTATGGCCTGCTGCTCGCCAGCGGAAACGACGCAGCGGTGGCCATCGCCGAACATATCGGCGGCAGCGTGGAGGCATTCTGCGCCATGATGACCGAGCGGGCGGCCGAGCTGGGATGTGAAAACACGGTATTCGTCAATCCCAACGGCCTGCCTGCCGAGGGGCATCACACCACCGCCTATGACCTGGCGCTCATCACCCGTGAAGCGATGAAGCACGAAACCTTCCGCGAGATCGTCAGCACCCGTCGGGCGTCCATCCCCTGGGAAGGGCGCAGCTACGATCGCATCCTCAACAACAAGAACCGCCTGCTGACCGATTACGAGGGCGCAACCGGCATCAAGACCGGCTATACCCGCGCCGCCGGGCGCTGCCTGGTGTTCGGCGCCCGGCGCGACGGGCTGGAGGTGATCGGCGTGGTGCTCAACTGCGCAAACTGGTTTGACGAGGCGGCACGCCTGATGGACCTGGGCTTTGAGCGCTACGAGGGCTTTACCGCACTGTCCGAGGGCGAGACGGTACGCGTGCTGCCGGTTACGGACGGCACGCAGGACACCGTCTACATCTGCGCGGGAGCGGATCTGACCGCCCCCGTGCCCAAGGGCGAGATTCCTTCGCTGGAATATGACATGCCGGACTCTCTGCCCGCCGGCATGCAGATGGGGGACGCGGTGGGGGAGGCACGCCTTCTGCTGGACGGGCGCACGCTGGCTTCCGTGCCGCTGGTGCTGACCGAGAGCCTGACGCCGCGTGACTATGCCTTCGAGCTGGAGCGCGTGCTGCGCTCTTGGCCGCTGCAAAGTGAGCCGTTGTCGGAATAAGGTTTGCGCCGCCCGAATGCCTCCGGGCGGCGCTCTTTTGAAACAATTCGGCATGTCGGGGAAAAATAGCAAATTTTCGCGCCGGATGGTTGACAGGCAAGCTGAACTATGGTACAATTTTATCTCGTCAGCAGGTACCCTGAGGATCAGCCCCTAGCGCGTTGTGCGCTGTGCGCCTGTAGCTCAGCCGGATAGAGCAACGGCCTTCTAAGCCGTGGGTCGGGGGTTCGAATCCCTTCAGGCGCGCCAGACGTGGTGGGTATAGTTCAGCGGTAGAGCGCCAGATTGTGGCTCTGGATGTCGTGGGTTCGAACCCCACTACTCACCCCACTTTTCCCCTTGTTGGGGTATCGCCAAGCGGTAAGGCACGGGACTTTGACTCCCGCATTCGTAGGTTCAAATCCTGCTACCCCAGCCAGCTATCGCCGCAAGGTCGATACAAGAAGATCGACATCCAGTAGGGATGCCGGTCTTATTGTTTTTTGAGGATATCTTATGTTTTAGCGGGGCCGGCCGGCGAGAGCCCCGGGAGGCGAAGTACAACATGTCCATGAAAGTGTATCAAGCGGGAATTGACATCGGTTCGACGACGGTGAAACTGGTGGTGACGGATGAGGAAGGGCGAACGCTTTTCAGCGACTACCGCCGGCACTGCGCACGCACGCAGGAAACCCTGGCCGATCTTTTGCGCGATGTGCGCGGCCGGCTGGGTTCATGCTGCCTGCGGGTAGGCATGACGGGTTCGGGCGCGCTGTCGCTGGCGGACGCGCTGCACGTGACCTTCGAGCAGGAGGTCGTGGCAGTGGCCGAAGCGCTGGAAGCTGCCGCACCGGGCACGGATGTGGCCATTGAGCTGGGCGGTGAGGATGCGAAGATCATCTATTTCACCGGCGGCGTGGAGGAGCGCATGAACGGCGTGTGTGCGGGCGGCACGGGGTCGTTTATCGACCAGATGGCGGCGCTGCTCAAAACGGACGCGGCAGGGCTGAATGACCTGGCGGCGAACTATCACGAGATTTATCCCATCGCGGCGCGCTGCGGCGTGTTCGCCAAGTCGGATATCCAGCCGCTCATCAACGAGGGCGCGGCTCGCGAGGACCTGGCGGCCAGCATCTTTCAGGCCGTGGTGAACCAGACCATCTCAGGCCTGGCCTGCGGCAAGCCGATTCGTGGGCGCGTGGCGTTTCTGGGCGGTCCGCTCCACTTCTTGCCGGAGCTGCGCAACGCCTTTATCCGCACCCTGCATCTGACGGATGAAACCGCCGTCACCCCGGCGGACAGTCACCTTTTTGCCGCCAGGGGCGCTGCCATGCGCGCAGAGGGCAAGGAGGTTCCGCTGGATCAGCTGATTGACCGGCTTGCACAGGGTGTGGCGCTGACCGAGGGACTCAAGCGCCTGCCGCCGCTGTTTGCCAATCACGAGGAATACCGCGATTTTCTCCAGCGGCATGAGCGCGCTTCCGTGCGAAGGGGCGATTTATCCACCTATCGCGGGGAATGTTTCTTGGGCATTGACGCGGGATCAACCACCACCAAACTGGCGCTTATCGGCATGGAGGGTGAGCTGCTCTATTCCTTCTACGCCGGCAACCAGGGCAGCCCCGTGGAAACAGCCAAACGCGCCATGGCCGAGCTTGAGCAGCTGATGCCCGCCGGGGCCAGAATTGCGCGCTCCTGCTCCACGGGCTATGGCGAGGAGCTGCTCAAATCCGCCTTCTGTCTGGACGAAGGAGAGGTAGAGACCATCGCGCACTGCACGGCGGCCTCTTTCTTCGATCCCCGCGTGGACTGCGTGCTGGACATCGGCGGGCAGGATATGAAGTGTATCAAGCTCAGGGGTGGCGCGGTAGATACCGTTCTGCTCAACGAGGCCTGCTCGTCGGGCTGCGGGTCGTTTCTGGAAAACTTCGCCATGTCCATGGGCTATACGGCGGAGGGCTTCGCCGCCGAGGCGCTGTTTGCGCCCCAGCCCGTCGATCTGGGCACGCGCTGTACCGTGTTTATGAATTCCAATGTCAAGCAGGCGCAGAAGCAGGGCGCGTCCGTACAGGACATCTCCGCGGGACTGGCCTGCTCGGTGGTGAAAAACGCGCTGTTCAAGGTCATCAAGCTCTCCAGTGCCAAGGCTCTGGGCGAGCACGTGGTGGTGCAGGGCGGCACCTTCCACAACAAGGCCGTGCTCAGGGCCTTTGAGCAGCTGTCCGGGACCGAGGCGGTGTGCCCGGACATTGCGGGCATCATGGGCGCGTTCGGGGCGGCGCTGCTGGCGCGGGAGCGATATACGGGACAACCCACCTCCATGCTGCCCATTTCCAAGATTCTCGCGCTGAGCTATCGGACCACCACGGCGCGGTGCCAGGGCTGCGCCAATCACTGCATGCTGACCATCAACCTTTTTGACGGCGGCAGGCGGCACATCACCGGCAACCGCTGCGAAAAGGGACTGGGCGGGCAGCGCACCGCTCAGAATGGTCCCAATGTACCCGCTTACAAGCTGCATCGCATGTTTGACTATGCGCCGCTGGAAGCCGCGAATGCGCCCATGGGCGAAATCGGCGTGCCCAGAGTGCTCAACATGTATGAGAACTACCCCTTCTGGGCCACGCTGCTGGGGCAGCTGGGTTTCCGCGTGGTGCTCTCGCCGCTTACCTCACGCGCCATCTACGAGCTGGGCATGGAGTCCATTCCCTCGGAGAGCGAATGCTACCCCGCAAAGCTGGCGCACGGGCATATCCAGTGGCTGATCAATCAGGGCGTAAAAACAATTTTCTACCCCAGCGTCTTTTATGAACATCAGGAGGACCCCTGTACGCAGAATCATTTTAACTGCCCCATGGTGATCGCCAACCCTGAAAACATCGCCAACAACGTGGAGGATATCGACGGGGTACGGTTCCTCAAGCCCTTCCTGGCGCTGACCAGCGAAAAGGTGGCGGCAGACCGGCTGGCGCATTTCTTTGAGGACAGCTTCGGCATTGCTCCCCGCAAAACCCGCGAGGCCGTTCACGCGGCCTGGGCGGAGCAGCTGCGCGCCAAGGAGGATGTGCGCGCAGAGGGGGCACGCGCCCTGCAATGGATGCAGGATAACGGGCGGCCCGGCATCGTGCTGGCGGGGCGGCCCTATCATGTGGACCCGGAGATCAACCACGGCATCCCGGAGCTGATCGCCTCCTACAACCTGGCCGTGCTTACCGAAGACAGCCTGCCCCAAACCCTGCCTCCGGAGCATCCCCTGCGCGTGAACGACCAGTGGGTGTACCATTCCCGCCTGTACCGGGCGGCGGAGTTTGTGCGCACGCGCGACGACCTGGAGCTGATCCAGCTTAACTCCTTTGGCTGTGGGCTGGATGCCATCACGGCGGATCAGGTGAGCGAAATTCTGGAGGGCTCCGGCAAGCTGTATACCCTCATCAAGATCGACGAGGTCAACAGCCTGGGCGCGGCGCGCATTCGCATCCGCAGCCTCCTGGCGGCCATGGAGCAGCGCCGGCGGCGCAAGCGGGAGAGGCAGATTGTGCCGGCGACCTATCACCGCACGGAGTTTACCAAAAAAATGTTTGACGAGGGCTATACCATTCTGGCCCCCAAGATGAGCCCCATTCATTTTGATATCCTTCAGCCCGCGATGCGCCGCTATGGCTATCATGTGGTGATGCTCGAAAACGATGGGCGTTCCGCGATCGAAACGGGATTGCGCTTTGTCAATAACGACGCGTGCTATCCTTCCATCATTACGGTAGGCCAGATGATGGAGGCCGTGCTGTCCGGCAAGTATGATACAGACCGTCTGGCCCTGGCCATGACGCAGACGGGCGGCTGCTGCCGTGCCAGCAACTATGTGGGTTTCATCCGCCGTGCGCTGGATAAGGCGGGACTTTCCCACATTCCGGTGATCTCCTTCAACGCCAACGGCATGGAGAAAAATGAGGGACTGAAGATTTCACCCTCCATGCTGATGGCGGCGGTCCGCGCGCTGGTTTACGGCGACCTGCTCATGCGCTGCCTCTACCGCGTCAGGCCCTATGAAAAGGAAAAGGGCTCCGCCGACGCGCTGGCCGCCAAATGGCGGGACATCTGCGTGGATTCGATCGTTGAAAAGCATCCGTCCCGTTCCTACCGGCAAGTCTGCCGCGAGCTGGTGCAGGACTTTGACGCTCTGCCCATCGATGAAACGCTGGTCAAGCCGCGCGTGGGCGTGGTGGGGGAAATTCTGGTCAAGTACATGCCTGTGGCAAACAACCACCTGGTGGAGCTGCTGGAGCGCGAGGGCGCGGAAGCGGTGGTGCCGGACCTGATGGATTTCTTCAACTACAGTTTCTATGGGGGCTTCTTCAAGCACCGCTATCTGGGACTTAAGTGGACCTCATCCGCTGTGGCGCGGTTGGTGGTGAGCGCTATTCGCGTGGCGCGCGGACCTGCGATCGATGCGCTGAGCCGGAGCAGACGCTTTGAGGCGCCCATGCCCATTGAGCAGATTGCCGCGCTGGCCGAGCCCTTCCTTGCGCAGGGCAACCAGTACGGCGAAGGCTGGTTCCTCGCAGGGGAGATGGCAGAGCTGCTCACTACGGGCGTGAGCAATATCGTGTGCATCCAGCCCTTTGCGTGCCTGCCCAACCACGTGGTGGGCAAGGGCGTGATTAAGAAGCTGCGTGCCCATTATCCGGACGCCAACATCGTGGCCGTGGATTACGATCCCGGCTCCAGCGAAGCCAATCAGCTCAACCGCCTCAAGCTGATGCTGGCCGTGGCCAAGAAAAAGGCCGCGCAGGTTCATAAGCCCGCGGAGGCAGCGCACAGCGCCGCCGCGCAGGCAACGCCCATGAGCGCAGAAGCCTGAGCCAAAAAGAAAGCGCCCGCGTTCTTCCCCGGTACGAGGGGGACGCGGACGCTTTCTTTTGCGTTACCGGGTGGCAAAGTGGAAATAGCGCCTGGCGTTTTCATAGCTTACGCCGCGCACGATTTCACTGAGAATCTCCATATCGTTGGGGAAGAGACCCTCCTCCACCCATTCGCCGATCAGGCGGCAGAGGATGCGGCGGAAATATTCATGCCGGGGATAGCTCAGGAAGCTGCGGCTGTCGGTAAGCATGCCCACGAATCCGGCCAGATACCCCAGGTTCGCCAGGCTGACCAGCTGCTCGGTCATGCCCTGCAGGTGGTCGTTGAACCACCAGGCGGAGCCGTGCTGAATCTTGGACACCGCCTCCTCGCTCTGGAAGCAGCCGCAAATGCTGTCGATGGCCTGATTGTCGTTGGGATTGAGGCTGTAGAGTACGGTTTGGGGCAGGTCGCCCGCAGCCTCCAGCGCGCCGAGGAACGCGGCGGTCTGGGAGGAGGGAGCGTAGTTGTCGATGCAGTCATAGCCCGTATCCGGTCCCAGGCGATCGTACATGGTACGGTTGTTGTCGCGGCGGCAGCCGTAGTGCAGCTGCATGGTCCAGTTGCGCTGCCTGTACTCATGCGCCGCGAAGAACATGAATGCGGTCTTGAATATGGCCTGCTCGCGCTCGGTCACAGCATCCCCCGCGAGGCGTTTGCGGAAGATCGCTTCTACCTCTTCCTTGGATGCGGGGGCGTACATCACGTAATTGAGCGCATGATCGCTCAGACAGCAGCGGTTCTGGGCAAAGTGATCCATCCGTTTGCGAAGCGCTTCCTTCAAGCTGCTGAAACTATCAATGGTCACGCCCGATGCGGCAGAAAGCTTGCTCAGGTATTCCGGATAGTCCGCCTTTTCCAGGTTCATGGCTTTGTCTGGCCGCCAGGCGGGCAGAACGACGGTGTGGAAGGTATCATCTGCGGCCAGCTTCTGGTGCCATTCCAGGGTGTCGATGGGATCATCCGTGGTGCAGATGGTTTCCACGTTGCTCATGGCAATCAGGCCGCGTACGCTGTATCCGGGGCTTTGCAGCTTCCGGTTGCACAGGTTCCATACCTCGTCGGCCGTGCGGGCACTCAGCGTGCCCTCGTAACCGAAGAAGCGCCGGAGTTCCAGATGGCTCCAGTGGTAGAGGGGGTTACCGATGCTCTTGCCGATGACCTCGGCCCATTTAACGAATTTTTCGTAGTCGCTGGTTTCCTTGCCGGTGATGTATTTTTCCGGCACGCCCGCGCAGCGCATCAGGCGCCACTTGTAGTGATCGCCGCCCAGCCATACCTGGGTGATGGTTTCGTAGCGCAGGTCCTCATAGATCTCCCGCGGACTGATGTGACAGTGGTAGTCGATGATGGGGCATTTGGCCGCTACGTCGTGGTAGAGCGTGCGGGCCGTAGGGGTGGAGAGCAGGAAGTCCTTGTCCATGAATGCTTGCATGTAAAGCGCTCCTTTAATAAATTGGGTATGCCATAGTCGCAAGGGAAAAGCGAAGAAAGCTACAGCGTGCTGCCGCGGCGGATCAGTTCGCCTGTAAAGACGGTTTTCTGGGGCATGTCCCGCCCGTTCAAAACGCCCAGCATGGTTTCCACACAATGGTCACATATGGCCCGGAGCTTATTGTCCACGCTGGTCATTTCGGGGTCGCAGCACAGGCAGTAATTGGAGTTGTTATAGCCGACGATGCTCAGGTCGCCGGGAATGGACAGCCCCACGGCGCGGGCATATTTCGCCGCGCCGATGCTCAGCACATCCTCCGAGGTGAGCACCGCGTCAAACGCGAGCCCTTCCTTGCGCAAGGACAGCAGGTGATCGCGCACCTGCGGGAGGCTGGTCTTGTCCTCGCTGAAAAACTGAATCAGCGCCTCGCTGGCGGCAATGCCCCGGCTGGCCAGACCCGCGTGGTAACCGGCCAGCTTCTTGCGGCCGCTGTAGTTTTTGCTGTGATACAGATACAGGATGTTTTTACGGCCCGTGTCGATCAGGTATTGGGTGGCCTCCATGGTGGCGAGCTGGTCGTCGCACATCACGCAGTACACATTGTCGCAATGAAAGGCAGCATTGAGCATCACCACGGGCATGGAGCGGGCGACCTCACGGATGTAGTCGTTTTTGGTATCATCATCCTCAAGAAAGGTGGAGCCCATGAGCACCATGCCGTCTACGTGCCGGTTTTTCATGCGCTCCGTGCCCTGGGCGCGCTCGGCAAGGTCGGTACCGGTGCAGCTGAACAGACAGTCGTAGCTGTGACTGCGGAAGGCGCGCTCAAGATAGGTCAGCGCCTGCGACAGATAGGGGTCTGCCGCGTTTGGACAAAGGAGGCCCACCGTTTTCATGGTGTTCAGCCCCAGACCGCGTGCAAAGGCGTTTGGGACATAGCCGCAGGCCTCGATCACAGAAAGCACCCGTTCCTTGGTCTTTTGACTCACATGCGGGCTGTTGTTTAATACGCGGGAGACCGTGGCAATGGAAACACCGGATTTTTCGGAAATATCGTAGATGTTCATGACGCGTATCCCTCTCTGCGATGTAAATGCTTACTTCAATGAAACCGCTCCTATTATACACATATCGAACAGGGTTTGCAAGCTGGTATTTCTTACAAACAAAATCGTTTATGAAATTGTGGAAAATAAAAGATTCCTGTGCGATGGATTGACGCAACGCCCAAAAAGGAGTAAGATAACCGAGAGCTGATGTAACTATTTACATACTTCGGAACCTGGAGATGACCAGAAACAGACGAGGAGGGATCCCAATGGATCGACTGAATGCCGGAATGCTCAAAGCCCCCGAACGGCCCGTTCGTGTGCTGCAATTCGGAGAAGGCAACTTTCTTCGTGCCTTTGTGGATTACATGATCGATATCGCCAATGAAAAAGTAGACTTCAACGGAAACGTCGTGCTGGTTAAGCCCATATCCTTTGGCAACCTGGACGCCTTTCACCAGCAGGACTGCCGCTATACCGTGCTGCTGCGCGGCCTGGTGGACGGCAAGCCCGTGGAGATGAGCCGCGCGATCACCTCGGTGAGCGATGCGGTGGACGCCTACGGCGAATATGAGAAGTACGCGGCCTATGCCAGGCTGGACACCCTGCGCTTTATCGTAAGCAACACCACCGAAGCGGGCATTGTGCTGGACGAAAGCGACCGATTCGACCTCTGCCCGCCCAACTCCTATCCGGGCAAGCTGTGCAAGTTCCTCTATGAGCGCGCCGAGGCATTCGGCTATGCCGCCGACAAGGGCCTGATCATCCTGCCGGTGGAGCTCATCGACGATAACGGTATCGCCCTCAAACGCTGCGTCAAGACCCTGGCCCGGCTGTGGAAGCTGGGAGAGCGCTTTGAAACCTGGCTTGACGAGGCGTGCGTCTTTACCTCCACGCTGGTGGACCGTATCGTTACCGGCTATCCCCGCGACGAAGCGGAAGCCATCTGGCAGAAGCTGGGCTATGAGGACCGGCTGCTGGTAACGGGCGAGCCCTTTGCCCTGTGGGTGATCGAATCCGAAAAGGACATCTCCGGCGAGCTGCCCCTGCCGGACTGCGGTCTTCCGGTGATCTTCACCGACAACCAGAAGCCCTACAAGCAGCGCAAGGTGCGCATTCTCAATGGCGCGCACACCTCGTTTGTGCCCGCCGCGTTCCTGTGCGGATATGACTACGTGCTCGACGCCATGAACGACCCCATGATCCTGACTTTCATGCAAAAAACCCTTTATGATGAGGTCATCCCCACCCTCAGCCTGCCTAAAGAAGACCTGATGGCCTTTGCCGAGGCGGTCACGGGCCGGTTTAAGAATCCCTATATCAAGCACGCGCTGCTTTCCATCTGCCTCAACAGCGTTTCCAAGTGGCGCGCCCGGTGCATGCCCAGCTTGCTTGGCTATGTGGAAAGGGAGCACAAGCTGCCTGAGCACCTGACGTTCTCCCTGGCTGCGCTGATGGCCCTCTACCATGGCGGCCATCTCAAGGACGGCGCGCTGGAATGCCTGCGCGACGGGCAGCCTTACACCCTGCGGGATGACGCGGCAGTTCTGGCCTTCTTTGCCGAAAATGATCAGAAACCCGCCGCTGAATTGACGCGCATGTTCCTGAGCAGCACCGACTTCTTCGGACAGGATCTGACGCAGGTGCCCGGACTGGAGACGGCTGTGGCCACCGCGCTGGAGGATGTGCTTGCCCGCGGCATGCGCACCGTGATGACGGAACGCTTTGGAGGCTGACCATGCGTAACGTGCTCAAAATCAGCCCCGGCGATTCGGTCGCCGTAGCGCTCACCCCCCTGAAGGCGGGCGATGCCATCGAGGTTGACGGGAAAACCATCACGCTGCTCGATGACATTCCCGCCGGCCACAAGGTGGCCCTCAACGCCATGCACAAAGGGGAGCATGTGATCAAATACGGCTTTCCCATCGGCGAGGCCAAAACCGATATTCCTCAGGGAAGCCACGTGCATGTGCACAATCTGCGCACGCTGCTCTCCGGCGAGCTGGAATACCAGTACCACCCGCATGGAAAGCCGCTTGCCTCCCGGACTGCCGCCACCTTTGCGGGCTATCCGCGAAAAGACGGGCGTGTAGGCGTGCGCAACGAGCTGTGGATTTTGCCCACCGTGGGCTGTGTCAACGACGTGGCCCGCGCCCTGGAGCGTCGTGCGCAGACGCTGGTGGGGGGAGGGGTGGAGGGCGTATACGCCTTCCCGCATCCGTATGGCTGCTCCCAGATGGGGGAGGATCAGGAGAATACCCGCCGGCTGCTGGCGGATCTGGCCACACATCCCAACGCGGGCGGCGTGCTGCTGTTGGGGCTGGGCTGCGAAAACAGCGGCGTTGACCAGATCCGTCCCTATATGGACGAATACGATCCTGACCGCGTGCGTTTTCTGGTATGCCAGCAGGTGGAGGACGAGGTGGCTGAGGCGATGCGGCTGCTGGAGGAGCTGGCCACCCATATGCGCGGAGAGACGCGCGTGCCCTGTTTGTCCAGCAAGCTGGTGGTGGGCCTCAAATGCGGCGGCTCGGACGGATTCAGCGGCATCACGGCCAATCCGGTCATCGGCGGCTTTTCCGATTTGCTCATCGCCCAGGGTGGCAGTACCATCCTGACCGAGGTGCCGGAGATGTTCGGGGCCGAAACGATTCTGATGGACCGCTGCGAGAATAAGGAGATGTTCCGTAAAACGGTGGATTTGATCAACGGCTTTAAGCGCTACTTCGAGGAGCACCATCAGACCATCTATGAGAATCCCTCGCCTGGCAACAAGGCTGGCGGCATCAGTACCTTGGAGGACAAAGCCCTGGGCTGTACGCAAAAAAGCGGTTTTGCGCCCGTCAGGGACGTGCTGGCCTATGGCCAGAGAGTCAAAACCGCAGGTCTCAACCTCCTTTCCGCGCCCGGCAACGATCTGGTAGCCTCCACGGCGCTGGCCGCCGCGGGCGCGCAGATCGTGCTGTTTTCGACGGGACGCGGCACGCCGTTCGCCTCGCCGGTGCCCACGGTAAAGATCGCCAGCAACAGCCATTTGGCGTCCCATAAGCACGGATGGATTGATTTCAACGCTGGTGAGCTTTTGGAGGGCAAGGAGCTGGGGGAACTCTCCCAGGACTTGATGGACTATGTGCTGGCTGTGGCCGGAGGGCGGCAGGTGTGCAGCGAACGCAACGGTTACCATGACATGGCCATCTTCAAAACGGGCGTGACTTTGTAAGCACCCCGTGCCGCAGCGGACGCGAAAGACACGGTGTCCGCTTTTCAGCTCTGACCATGCAGGCCGCGTTTTCCAACTCGGAAAGCGCGGCTTTTGGCGGTGAAGAACCCTTGACAGGTTCCCTGAGGAGGGGCTATAATAGGTCATCAAAACTGGGAACATTGTTCATATATGTGAACAACGGAGGAGTCATCATGGCTGAAATCCCCAATCGAACGTTGCAGCGTGGGCTGGATATGCTGGAACTGCTGGGCGCGCATGCCGAGGGACTGGCTCTTTGCGAACTGGCGCAGGCGTTGCGTCTGCCTCGGTCCACGGCCTTCAATCTGGCCCAGACGCTCACCCGGCTGGGCTATGCCACGCAGCGGGAGGACACGGGCAAATACCGCCTGGGACTGAAGATGTTTGAAATCGGTGCAGGCGCCATGCATCAGGTGGATGTGATGGAGCTGATCCGAGGATGCATGGCGGAGGTTCATCACAAAATCAACGAAACCATGCATCTGGGCGTGCGGGCCGAGCGGGACACCCTTTACATCGACAAGCTGGATTCTACCCAGTCCATCCGCATGACCAGCTATGTGGGCTCGCGCGCACCGCTGTACTGCACCGCGCTGGGCAAGGCCATTCTTTCCACGATGGATGACGACGAGGTGCGCAGGCTGTATGCGGATACGCCAATGACGGCGCTTACGCCGCATTCCATCACCAGCCTGGACAGGCTGCTGGAGCAGTTGGCGGAGGTGCGAAGCAGGGGATATGCTGTGGAACGCGAGGAAAGCAACGAAAACGTATGCTGTGTAGCCATTCCGTTGCGCAACCGAGAGGGCCGGGCGGTGTACGCTTTGAGCGTGTCCGCTCCCAGCTTCCGCATGGGCGAGGAGGCGATCGCACACTGCGCAGACCTGCTGCTGGGCATTCAGCCACGCATCGAGCAGGTTTTGAAAAATGCCTGATCTGTCTGTTTCCCATTCAAAGCTGTCAGACGGCGGCAAGGTTGCCGCACAACATCCCTAGTCATGCAAGTTCAAAGGAGGAACGCCCCATGGAAATGATCGAAAAGCTGTCTCTGGCCGGCATCGTGCCGGTAATCAAAGTGGAAGACGCCGCCGACGCGGTACCGCTTTGCAAGGCATTGTCCGACGGCGGACTGCCCGTCGCGGAGATCACCTTCCGCTCCGACGCGGCCGAGGAAGCCATCCGCCGCGTGCATGCCGAGCTGCCCGACGTGATTCTGGGCGCAGGCACCGTGCTTACGAAGGATCAGGTGGACCGCGCCGTGAATGCTGGCGCCACCTACATTGTGTCTCCCGGGCTGAACCCTGAAATCGTGCGGTATTGCCAGGAGAAAAATGTGCCGATCGTGCCCGGCTGCGCCAATCCCAGTGATATTGAAGTAGCCCTGTCCATGGGCCTGAAAACGGTCAAGTTCTTCCCCGCCGAACCCCTGGGTGGTCTCAAGCTGATCAAGGCCATAGCCGCGCCCTATGGCGGCGTCACCTTCCTGCCCACCGGCGGCATCAATGAACAGAACCTGAACGAGTATTTGGCCTTCCCCAAGATCGTCGCGTGCGGCGGCAGCTGGATGGTCCCCGGCGACGCCGTGGCCCAAAAGGACTGGAAGCGCATTGAAGACATCACCCGCAGCGCCGTCAACAAGATGCTGGGCCTGGAAATTCGCCATGTGGGCGTGAATAGCGGCACGCCGGAGCAGTCCATGAAGGATGCACAGACGCTGTCCAAGCTGCTGGGCTGGCCCATCGACGAGCACAAAAACGCCAATTTCGTGGGAGAGGGCTTTGAAGTCATGAAGATCCCGTTCCGTGGCGCTCATGGCCATATCGCCGTGGCCTGCAATTCCATCAAGCGTGCCCGCTGGCATATGGAGCGCCGCGGCTTTGCCTTTGACGATGACAGCGTCATCATGAAGGATGGCAAGCTGCGCGCCATTTACCTCAAGGATGACATTGCCGGCTTCGCCGTGCACCTGCTGCAGAAATAACCCTCATCAACCCGAGAAGTGAAAGGATGAATGGACCATGGCGAAGGTTGTTACCTTTGGCGAGATCATGCTCCGCCTGAAAAGCCCCGGCTACGAGCGTTTGTTCCAATCCCCCAGTCTGGAGGCCACCTTTGGCGGCGGAGAGGCGAACGTAAGCGTTTCCCTGGCGAACTATGGCATGGATACCGCCTTTGTGAGCGTGCTGCCAAAAAACGATATAGGCGATGCCTGTGTGCGGGAACTGCGCAGCTTTGGCGTGGATGTGAGCAATATTATCCGGCGGGACGGCCGCATGGGCATTTACTTTCTGGAAACCGGCGCGGTGCAGCGCCCCAGCAAGGTGATCTATGACCGCGCAGGCAGTGCCATCTGCGAAGCCAAGCCCGGGGATATTGACTGGAAGAAGGCCTTTGACGGCGCTACGTGGTTCCATCTGACCGGTATTACCCCCGCCATCAGCCAGGGCGCAGCGGATCTGAGCCTGGAGGCCGTCAGGTGCGCCAAGGCCATGGGCCTGCATGTAAGCTGCGACCTCAACTACCGTAAGAATCTCTGGAAGTACGGCAAGACGGCCGATCAGGTCATGACCGAGCTGGTCAAGTACGTTGATACCGTGATCGCCAACGAGGAGGACTTCCAGAAGTCCCTGCTGCTCAAGGCGGAAAGCGCCCATGCCGTGGAAGAAGGCGAGCTGAACATCGAGCAGTACAAGGCGATTGCCAGGCTTGCCATGGACACCTATCCCAACATCCGGCGTGTAGCCATCACCCTGCGCGAATCCAAAAGCGCCAACCACAACGACTGGAGCGCCTGCCTCTATAACGGCAAGGACTTCTTCCTCAGCCGCAAGTATCGCATCACCGATATCGTGGATCGCGTGGGCGGCGGCGACAGCTTCGGCGGCGGCCTGATTTACGGCCTCAATACCTATGAGGATGAAAAGACCGCGCTGGAATTTGCCGTGGCGGCCAGCTGCCTCAAGCATACCATCGGTGGCGATTTCAACCGCGTGAATGTGGCCGAGGTGGAAAACCTGATGAAAGGTAGCGGCAGCGGACGCGTACAGCGCTGATGATGCCAAATGCTGCGGGACGGAGAGCAATTCTCCGTCCCGTCAGTTTGTTGAAAAAGTCCGCGTGTGGCGGCCGTTTCCGACAGAATGTGTTTCACTTGCGTCAATGGTGCGGCCGGGGAAACGTAACCTTGCTGCGCAGGGTTTCCGCATCCGCCGCACGTGTCGCCGGATGCGGATTTCACTCGGCGGACTGCGGCCTTGCAAACCTCCCTGAAAGATTTTTTGCACCCTCCCCCAAAAGGGGAGGGTGCAAATCGCAGAAATTCAGTACTTGCTGAACTTCAAGGGCCTGCTGCCGACCGTGCCCAATATGCGGCCATTTCTTCGTTTTCACCTGATTCTTGGCTTACCACTGCGGTTTTTCCACACCTCAAGCGCCTGCTTCCATCTCTGTGCATGACGCACGTAACCAGGTTTTGCTTTTTGAATGTGCCTTGCATATCGCTGCACAGGGCAGTGCTTTTTCAAGATGCAATGTCCACCATCCGGTCTACCACCAGTTGCCTGAATTCAGGAGACAGCGTAATAAAGTAAGCTGTAAACCCTGTTACCCGCACTACCAGATCGGGATAAAGCTCCGGATTTTTATGTGCTGCCCTTACCTTTTGCGCATCCACAATGTTGACGTTTATCAGCGTGCCACCCTGCTGCAAATGCGTCTTGAGCAGTGCCATCACCTTTTCTACACCACCCTGCGCCTGAGTAATACCAGGGTCCAGCTCAAGCTGGAAGGGACTGGTATTCCCCATGCCGCACTGGGCAGCCACAATGGCCTCGCTCATGGTGGTCATGGCCCCGTTTGGCACAGAACCCGGCATGGGATTGGCGCCATGGTTGATAGCTGTGCCCGCGCGGCGGCCATCGGGCGTGGCCCCCACGCAGCTGCCAAACAAAAGGGTTTTGGACCAGGAGAACATGCCGGGAATGAAAATTTCACCTTCATGCGCTTCAAGATGAACCACCAGATCACTGAACTGTGCACACAATTTGCGTACCCAGTCCTCTGCCGGCGAATTCCACTGGCCAAACTTGGGCGCAGATTTCAGTACCGCCTGAATATAGGCGCCCTCTTCACACTGGAAATCTGTGCGCAGCGCCTCCTCCACCTGTTCCCAGGACAACGTTTTCTCGCGTTCCACTCGGGTTTCCAGCGCCGCAAACGAATCTGCCACCACGGCGATACCCGCGCCATCCACACCGATATTATAGTATTGCAGGCTATGGTCGGATGCGTCGCGTCCCGTCTCCACCGGACCTACAGTGACCAGGTTCAAAAACAGCTCGGGGTTGTTTTGATAGTTGAGGCGAAGGTGCATGTCGGTGGTCTCGGACACCACGCGAAGCACAATTTTCAAATGTTTCTCGTACAGTGACTGGAGGCGGGCTACGGAGCGCTCGCCATGATCAAACATCTCATAAAGCGCTACTTCAAATACCCGCGCCAGGTTCACCTTAATGCTGTCGTTGAGGGGATATTCGATGCCGGGGATAGCCATCCAGTTGCAGCCTACGGCAATTCGCCGGCGGGCTAACTCAGGCGTAAAGCCGCGCCGCACAAAGCCCTGAACCAGCGACTGGTCTCCCGAAAAGCGCGGCCAGCCATTTTTGTGCTGAAAAAGCAGTTCCACACACCGGCGGAAGAAAGGTTCCGGCAGACCCTCATGCACGCGCACCGTCAGGTTAGAGGAAACATTGAGACGGTCAGCCGCTTCCAGAATGAGCCAAGATACCCGGCTGACCATATCGCGGCCCTGTTCATCCGGTCCGCCCAGCTGGTAATACTTTGTATCGCTCAACAGCAGCCCCGCAATGTAGAACACGGCATCCTCGTCGTCGATTCTGTGCTCCTGAACATCCCGTTCATAGAAGGGACGAAGCAGCTCGTCAAGCTGACCTCCCGCGCCCTCACGGTTAAAACTGCGGCCAAAGATATTGTACCAGCTGATAAACTGACAAGCCTCCCTGAGCGTTGACGGCGGCTCCAATGTGACGCGTCGGTTGGCTTCCAGCATCTGGCGCAAATTGTCGGCGATCAGCGGATCGGTTTCAGCAGTCAGTTTTTCGGCGATGCAGTCCGTGGTGCGCTCCATCCATTCGATGCAGGTGTGCAGAAACATTTCTTCCGCACGATAAAAGGCGCGCTGGTCCTCGGTTTCGTTGTTGATGTCAGCATACCGTTCCACCTTTTGGAGCAGCCCGCCCCAGCCCAGCTGCATGGCGATACGTACGTCTCCGCAGAGATGATGCATCTGACCCAGTCCATGATCGATGCAATAACGGTCAATGAGCTCCTGCCAGGGCGAAAGATCCCAGTTTTCATGCCAGCGCAGTTTGCGGAATTTTTGCAAAATGCGAAAGAAGTTGCCCGCCATACTGTTTTGGGGCACCACCACCGGCGGAAAGCTGCGCACCATATCGCGGTAGTTTTCAGACCAGCCGTCATAGCCGTGAAAATCACCATTGGGGGTATCCCCGCGCGGATGCCAGTCATAGCCCTCCGGTGGCGTCAGAAAGTGATAGTCATCCTCATCAGTATAGCCAAAACGCGCTACCTTGCGGCGGGTTTCCTCCACCTTTTGGTCGTGCAGTTCATCAATCCATGATGTGTACAGCGCCCGCTTTTCTTCCAGCGGCAGATCCTTCAATGTTTTCATGGCCCTCACTCCTGTCCGTAAACCACCCTGATGCCGCTCTCCTGTGCCACCTGTGCCAGTGCGAGCAGAGCTTCCTTTTTTAGAGGGCGCTTTCCCTCATGCACACATGTCAGGCCAAGAGCGCGGTATTTTTCCTCGCCCAGCGGGTTAAAGTTCAGAAGCTCATAATACCGCACGTTGGGCAGCGTGCGTACAAACGAGGCAATGGCACCGATGTTTTCCACCGTATCGGTAATGCCTGGGATGAGCGGTGTACGCACTACCGCAGGTATGCCGCTGTGGGCGAGTCTCTGCGCGTTTTCCAGCACCGTAGCATTGGAGATGCCCGTAACCTGACGGTGCTGGGCGTCATCCATCAGCTTAATGTCAAAAAACACCTGATCCAAATACGGAAGCAACCCTTCCATCCGCTCAAACGGCAGTGACAAATTGGTTTCGACTGCTGTGCCTATCCCATTTTCCCGGCAGCGCTTGAGCAGCTCGCGGGCAAACTCCGCCTGCATTAACGGTTCTCCCCCGGAAAGGGTAACACCACCGTCCGATTCCCGGTAGTATGGCAGATCGGCCGCCAGCTCGCGATAGACCTCTTCCACGCTTTTTTCTTGTCCAATGGTAACCCGGGCCCCAGTAGGACAGTGATCGCAGTGTCCGCAATGGATACATTTGCGTTCATAAAAGGCGCGCTGTGGTTTGGGCGAAATGGTTTCCGGGTTATGGCACCAGTCGCAGCGCATATTGCAGCCCTTGAAAAATACGGTGGTGCGGATGCCTTTTCCGTCGTGCAGGCTAAACTTCTGAATGTCGGTAATGATTCCTGTCATGTCGGTTTCCTCTTTTGCCACGGGGGCAAATCATCGGGATTGATAAATGTTTTGGGAGCATTCTACGGAGAAGTAACATCGTTTTGCGCAATGGGGACCAAGGGATGCTCCTCCGTCTCGATTGCGTGACACACGCCCTGGCATACATTGTGTACTTCCAGGGGCTTCAGTCCGACCCCCTCAATGGGTGCTGCTTCGCTTTCGGAACCGCCCGCAGCTTACAGCGCCGCAAGGCCTTTCAGAAGGAGGAAGCATTCGTCATCGGTAGGTGCCGTTCAAGCTAAGCAATGTTCTCACGGTGAAAGCGCGGATGGCTGTTGAGCACAGCCACCCGCCACGTGCCTAAGCGGACTACCGCCTGTAATTGTCCTGCGTCTATTCCCGGATCTGGGTCAGGCTTTCGTCCACGGAATTCTCTCCGTCTTACTCGTTATCCTATCTGCCAATGCTCGTTATTAACCAACTCCATTTTGCCGGTGCCGGCAGAACGGATTCCAGCATCCAGCACAGCCAGCGCCTTCAGGTTAAATTCCGGCAGCGCCGTAAAGTGGATATCGCCTGTCTCCATGTAATGGACATAGCCACAGGCCACGTCACGCAATTGGGGCGGCAGGGGATCGTTGACGATCTCTTCTACGCTATGGTCCTCATGATAGACCACCACTTTACCGGTTTTGTAATCGCCCACAATTGCACCTTTGGTTCCATACACGATGGGGGATTTGAAGGTGTGGTCCACGGTGGTCCAAGTGCCTTCCAGCACCGCATACTTGCTGGGGAAACGTACGAACATGGCGCTGTTGTCCTCTGCATCGCCCATCAGAGTCATGCTGTTGACACGCATGCCCATGGCCGCTATCGCCGGTTCACCCGCATACCAGCAGCTCAGCACGCTGCCATAGCAGCAATAGTCCGCCATCGCGCCGCCCCCGCAGGCATGCTGATGCCACCATGTGGCGCTCTTCTCCGCCTCAGTCATTGGCTCGGCGGTCTGGGCAATTTTATGCTTTGCACCACGGCCCAGTGGACCTGTGTGGCCCATGCGGGTCTTGACCTGAATTACGTCGCCGATAACGCCGCGATCAATCAATGTTTTAACCATCTGCATGCCGGGATTCCATGTCACAGGCCAGTTGACCATCAGGAAGCTGTTATGCATTTGGGCAGCACGGGCCATTCTGAATCCGTCGGCCAGATTGTCAGCCATGGGCTTTTCAATGCATACGCCAATGCCGCGTTCCGCGCAGAACTGTGTAATTTCCACATGATAGCTGTTTTCGCTGTTAACCACACACAGATCCGGGCGAAGCGTATCCAGCATGGCGCGCCAGTCCTCGTAGATGGGAGCACCGCAAAGATCGCTGACATATCGGATGTTCCACTCCCGGGTATAGGGTGCTCCGGGCTTGAGCTCAGGAACCACGGGCTTGGTATCGGCGAGGCCCACCAGCTGCGTCTGGGGATGATCCACAAAGTGGCTGGCTACATCGTTGATGTGTACATGGGCAAAGCCCGCAATACATACGCGATAGGTTTTCATATGGTATATCCCTCCAGATCCTCGGTACGGATTTCCCGGTTTTCTTCCGCAGAACGGTAGAATGCCTCAATAGCGGAAACCACATTGAGTGTTTCCTCCGGCTTGACCCTGGGCTCCTCCTTGCCGTCCAGCACGTTGAGCACATGCTCGTACATATAGTGGTGAGCGTCAAAGGGCACCCCGGCGAAGGGCCGGTTGTCAAAATACTTGAGTTTGGTCTCGCCCTGATAGCCTCCTACATTCTGGTAGAGGACCATCTGCTCCACATCCAGACCGCCCCGATCGCCGCAGATGGTAATGTGCTTTGCAGTGGGCTGATGCATGGCCCAGGTAAACTTGAAGTTGACTGACAGGCCCCCTTCCATGCGCATGCTGCCCATGGCGGAGTCCTCCACGCTGAACTCGCTGGGGTCATAGGGGCGCGGGGTAAACAGGCCGCCTGCCGCTCCGCTCTCCTTGATGGAAAGGAGTACATCCTCTCCCTTCTGGGCAATGATATCATACATGCTGCCGCTGACGCTGACCACACGCGGATTGCCGGTCATCCATAAAAGCGAATCCAGGAAGTGTACGCCTAGATCGCAGAACGGACCACCGCCGTTTTCGCTTTTCATATGGAACATGCCCCATGTGGGAATGCCGTAGCGACGCACAAAGCTCAGATCAGCAAAGTAGGGTTTGCCCAGCAGGCCCTTGCGTACAACGTCGCTGGCAAAATCCATGTCCGGGCTCCAACGGCGTGACTGACAGGGGAACAGCAGCTTGCCTTCCTGGCGGGCCACGTCAAACATTTCTTTTGCTTCGCGCCAGGTCAGAGCCAGGGGCTTTTCGCACATCACGTTAGCCCCTGCCCGCAGCGCTAGAATGCTGAGGTTGTGGCGACGATTGGGCGTACACACACTCACCCAGTCGGGTTTTACCTCATCCAGCATTTTCTGAGGATCGTCGTACCAGGCGGGAATCTCATAGCGTTGCGCTGTTTCGCGTGCAGCCTCCGGTCGGATGTCCGCCACAGCCACAACCTCCACCGCGCCGCGCTTGCGCAGCGGCGTAAGCGCCGGCAGATGAGCGGCGTTGCAGATCATTCCCGCACCGATAATGGCAACTCTGTACTTATGTGGCATAGGGGTCCCTCCTGTATCTGTATTTCGATGCCCACAGTATAAGCCTGTTTGCAGCTGCCTTACAATACGAATGGCGGGCATCCGCCTTAGGGGTTTTGGTATTGCTTTTTTTTCGGAACGAGTGTATAATATTTCTCCGTATTTCTCAGATGCATGTGTACACAACCGAAAGGGGGCACCGAATGGCTGTGCGTATTGTATCCGTAGTGTGGGAACCCGGATGTGCCCATTCTGTGTGGCACAGACAGATATTTCAGGGGCTGCAAAAGGCCGCAACCGCCGCGCAATGCTCCGTGCAGCTTGCCGATACCGACTCTGAAGCCCTGACTGACCCCGTCATCCTGATTGGCAACTCCCATGAAAGTCTCATGACTGCGGTAGCCGTGCTGTCCCGCAGGGGGAAACGCATCATTTTGGCCGGCATGGATGCAGACAGCCTGTCCAGTCAGATCAGCTGTGTAACGCACAGCCGCAGCCAGCAGATGATCCGCATGCTGTGCTATATGGCGGATTGTGGACGGCAGCACATCGCGCTGGTAGGTGTAGGGCAGATGTCGCTGAACGACATGGTCAAGGTCGATGCAGCGCTGCGATATACTTCGCTTTCTCAACACCCCATCCGCGAGGAGGATGTTTTTCGCTGGGCCGGAAAAATCCAGGAATGCACGGAGGCCTTTTTGCGCGTATGGCGTCGCTATGATGCCGTAATCTGTCCTAACGATTATGCGGCCTTCGTTCTCATCCGGCAGCTTCTATCTGCGGGCGTGCGTGTGCCGGAGGATTTGTATGTTGCCGGCTTTTCCGATCAGACCATTGACCGCTACTGTACGCCTTCCATTACCAGCATCACAATGGACTACTGGGCCATCGGACGCTATGCGTTTTCCATCTGGCAGCAGCTCCAAACGTTGACCGAGCCGGAGCTGGTCTGCAAACTTGTTGCACCGGGCAGGCTAATCGTACGTGGAAGCACCGGTTGGGAGCCGTGTCGCCTTTCGGAAGGAGCCCCTGCCCTTTGGACGGCACCCAAGGAAAAGGAGCAGTTTTACCACGATCCCACCATTCGCCGCCTGATGCAGATTGAAACCTGCCTTTCCAACCGCGATGATCTGGATATCCGCATCATTGAGGGCCTCCTGTCCGGAGTGAGCTACGAGGCGCTGTGCGACAGGCTCTACATCAGTCTGAGTTCGCTTCATTATCGCACGGGTAAGATTTACCGCGAGCTTGGGTGCCGCACGCGTGCTGAGTTTACAGAGCTGTTTCGCACCTGTTATGGAACCTTTACGCTTTCTTCAGAGAACTAAAAAGTCGGGGCGCACATGCGCCCCGGCACAGGCTACTGACAAAGTGCGGCGTGCAGAGGATCATACCCTCCAAACTACCTAAACAGGCGTTTAACAGCCTGAACGGGTGCGCTATATGCACACCCCACAGGGCGGGTAGACTGGAGATTCTGATGTACTTTTAGCGGTGGCAAAGGCCGGAGTTTTTTGCGAAACCCTGTAGTTTTTCGCCGCGAACTTATCCTTTTACAGCGCCCGCGGTAAGCCCGCTGACCATGTATTTCTGGAAAAACACAAACAGCAGCACAATGGGCAGCGAGCCGGCCATGGAGAACGCCATGAGCGCGCCATAGTCGTGTGCATATTCCCCAAGGAAACTTTGTGCCAATCCCACGGGAAGAGTTTTCATGTTGTTGACCTGCATGATGGTCATGGACATGAGATAGTCGTCCCATGCATTGAGAAAAGTGTAGATTCCCACCGCCACCAGCCCTGGAAGCGTCAGCGGCAACAGGATTTGCAGCATCGTGCGCATGCGTCCCGCACCGTCAATGCGCGCCGATTCATCCAGCGAGCGTGGGAGAGTGTCAAAGAAGGATTTCATCAGCGTAATGGCCAGCGGAAGCGCGAAGGTGGTGTCCGCCAGAATGACGCCTATGTAGGTGTTGAGCAGGTTCCACTTCATATAAAATGTATAGAGTGAAATCAGAATCACCACAATGGGAAACATCTGCACCGAGAGAATGGAGGTCAGTATCGCATTGCGGCCGCGGAAGCGGTAGCGGGAGAACGAGAACCCCGCCGGTACCGACACCAGCAGCACCGTCAGCACCGTACCGCCGGCAGTGATAAAGCTGTTGATAAAGTAACGCACATATTCCGGCTTGGAAAAGATTTTGACATAGTTGTCCAGTGAGCTTTCTGCCGTGATGGTAAAGGTAGGGGGAACGTGCATCAGCGTGTGGCTTGGCTGCAGGGAAGATAGCAGCATCCATAGCACGGGAAACAGCAGCGTCAGCGTGATCACGATCACCAGCGCATACCGCAGAATTCTTCCGGTGTGCTGCCTGGCATAGAGAAAACCGGGGCGGGTCTGATACTGCCGGCTTAGCCGTGAGCACAGATAGAACGTCCCGCAGCCCAGAGCAAACATGACAACACCCAGCACAATACAAGAGGTCTTCTGTGCCTCTTCCACCCGGCCGGATAGAAAAAATATCCTCCGCAGCGCCAGGGCAATCAGCACCCCGCCAATCAGTTGCAACGTGAATACGCTCAGCCATTCCGGAGATTTGGTCCTTTCTGCGCGTTCAAACTTTCCATTCATTCCATACACCTCCCCCGGTTTACTGATAATCGTTGGTGGCGCGATCAGAGGCGCGGTTGCTTATCAGTGTGATAACGAAAAGCAGAACCAGCCACATTACGCCGATGGCAGCACCCTTGCCGAAATTGTAACTTTTGAATGCCTCCTGATAGGCGGCGATGGACAGCGTCATGGTTGCGGCGCCAGTTCCATTCATGTTGGCAATGATGGTATAGGACTGGAAGTTGTTCATTACCGCGATCCACGTTGAGGTAATGAGCACCGGGCGGATGGAAGGCAGGACCACATGAGAAAAACTCTGCCATCCGTTGGCACCGTCGATATGAGCGGCCTCTTCCAATGAGCTGTCTACGCTTTGCAGGGCGGCCAGCAGCATCACCATCATATAAGGAAGCTGTCTCCATACGGAAGCAATAACCACAGACGCCATGGCAAGGCTGTTGGAAACCTGCCAGGACAGGTTCATTTGTTCCGTAATGCCCAGCACATAGGCCAGATAATTGATAACGCCAAAATCCTGATGCAGCATCCATCTCCACAGGATAGCGACTACAACCGAAGGGATGGTCCACGGAATCAGCATCACTCCGCGGAAAAAGCCTGTTGCCCGCAGCTTGGAATTGAGCAGCAGCGCAATAATCATGCCCAGCACGAGCTGAATGGAAACCGTAAGCAATACAAAAAGAATGGTATTGCCAAAGTAATCCAGTATTTCTCCCCGTTTAAACAGGGATGTATAGTTGGCCAGATCATTCCATTTCAGATTGGATAGAGCCCCCAACCCCTCTTCTCCGGCCAGAATTTTCTGAATGTTAGCGGATGAAAAATCGAATAACGGTTGGCTGATGTCCTTGAGCTTATAAGAAAAGAAGCTTACATATATACCCTTGAGAATGGGCAGGGCGATCACAACCAGCAACACGATCAGCGCCGGAAGCACCAGCGCAAAGCCAAACCACTGATCGGAACGGGGCCCTGGAATTCTGGCGCGATTTGTATTTGCACGGTTAGCTATTTTCATCGTTCCGGCACCCTTTCGCTAAAGAATTCGCCGTCCTTCCCGTCTCGCGCAGGAAGGACGGCGAGTGTTCAGTGTGCTTTACTCGCAAGCAGCAAGGTTATTCTTCGTCGTACATATCCTGAATAATCTGCTGGCAGTCAGTCATGACAGCGGTTACATCTTCGCCCTGTGCCAGGCGGGTCAGCGCGTTCACCAGCTCCTTGTCCGCGTCCATGAAGTGCAGGCCGGCCACAGGCAGAGGCCGTGCGGTCTTCATTGCATCTACATAGACCTGGGTGATCTCGCTCACGTCGGCAAATACCTCATCCATCACGGAGGCGCGGGAGCTCATCTTGCCTTGGTTGCCGTCCTTGAAGATCTGGATAACGGTGGAGTCGCTCATGAATTCCAGGAACTTGGCTACCTGCGGCATCAGTTCGTCGGGAGTGTTGTTGAAGACCACCAGATAGTGATCGATCACGTAGCCCGCGCCATTGGGCGTATCGGCACCGGGGATAACCATGCAGCCGAAATCCTCATAGAATTTATCCTTGTCCTCAGCGGCGGCGGCGGCGGTATCAATCGTAGCCTCCAGATCCCAGTAGAAGCCAATCTTGCCCTGTCCAAAGAGGTTGCGCAGATCCTTGAAGCTGTTGCCTACCGTAGGAGAAACGTGGTCAGCAATCAGCTTTTGGATCTCGGTAAAGGTAGCAATGGCGGCCTCATCGGTCAGGTTGATCTTTCCATCGGCATCCTGGAAATTGCCGCCGTGCGCCCACAGCGCCGGGAATACATTGTAGCCCTCGCCGGCTTCCACGCCATTGGAGTTGGGAATGGCCAGGCCATAGATATCATCGCCAAGGGCGGATACCTTATAAGCCGCATCAATTAGCTCCTGCCAGTTCTGAGGCAGCGTTTCAATGCCCGCCTGTTCCAGCAGCGCCTTGTTGTAGTACAGGGCATAGGTGTTGCCAAACCACGGAAGTGCCACAATCTGCCCGTCAATGGTTACACCTTCAATGGCACTTGCGTTATAGTCGGCGATCACTTCTTCGCTGATGTAGGGGGTAAGATCTTTGAGCACACCCAGCTCCAGGAACTGAGGCAGCCATTCGGCCTTGATATGCGCCACATAGGGGGCATTTCCAGCCTGTGCAGAGATCAGCAGCTGATCCAGATAGGAGGCATAGGGGTTGGTCTGAGAATAGTCAATGGTGATGTCGGGATTCTCCGCCATAAAGGCGTCGGCCGATCCGGCGTAGATCGGAATCAGGTTTTCCTCCGCGAGTGCCCAGGAGGTCCAGCCGATAGTCGTGGTTTCTTCAGCCGAAGCCAGCGAGCCCAAGGAGAACAGTACCATCACAGACAGTAAGAGGGCTGTAAGTTTCTTCATTCGGATCGTCACCTTTCTTTGTTAAATTGATGGATGTTCTGTTTTCGTGGTCATGCGTACATGACCTTTTGTATTTTTATCATAAGTTTTTCTTCCCGTTACAACCACACCAAATTACCGTTCTCCTTGTGTAAGAAAATGATATTGTGTTTTTATGCTCAATAGGATATAATAATAATTCAGGTTTATTACAAAATGAATTTGAACATATATAGAAGACAACTACAGTGCATCGAACCCGTATGGTAGAATGAAGCTAGCACACGATATTCACCAGAAGGAATGCAACCACTATGCATGGAAGCCAGCATATGACAGAGTTGGCAGAATGAGAGAAGGATGAAATGAAACTGCATAAGGACGAAAAGGTGAGGCGTCACCTTGATACGATGATGTATTCAAAGCTGGCTCAGTGAAACGGTGACAGAGCAAGGGCCGGAGGCTACAGAGGTCGTCCGGGACCTGGGGATTTGCACTGACACTCTGCGCAGTTGGTAGAAAGTCGCCGGGAGACAGCTGGGGGCAAGCCATCCACAACAACCGGCAAATCAGCGCATCCGGAAACTGGAAGCGGAGATCCGTACATGGCGCAAGCAGCTGTGTGAGAAAGAGAGAGTCATCGATATCGTAAAAACGTAAGTCGGCATCCTGTCGAAACCATAGAGGAACATTGCCGCGCGAAGGTGCCACACTGGCATGGAACCACTGTGGATCAGGTATGTCGAGTCTTGAAGCCATCATGCAGCGGCAACTATGATTAAGTGTATCGCTTATGAGCAGCGCAATTAAGCGTCGAAACGAAAGCCGACAGAACTGCACCCCAACCAAATTTTTTTTCCCAGGGTGGGATAGTCTCTCCAGCATCTGCACAAATCGGAATCCGGCTGCGTTCACAAGCGCGTACATCATCAGATGCCGATAAGATTTAAGAGGCGAAGAAAAACGCACAACACAAAAAAGCAGGAGACACGCTCCTTGCGGAACGATCTCCTGCTTCATAAGGCTTTTGTTTTCGCTTGCGATTTGCTCCTTGCTTGCTCCTTACGAAGCAAAACAGAACACTTTCGAAGACCAGACACAGCTCCCAAAGTACTGCATTTTCCTGCACATCGACGTCGTGAGACGTACTGAGAAGTAAGGAAAATCAGCGCTTGGAGAACTGGGGAGCGCGACGAGCGGCTTTGAGGCCGTATTTCAATCGTCTGAGCGATGATTTTCCTTGATATTCCGGGCTTTTTTGAGCCTCGGCCCCTCGGTTGTCCTATTCCTTAACCAAAAAACAGGCCACTTTTACGAGGGGACAGCTTGATGAAATGCAGAATTTACTACATCGAATAGCTGTTCTGGTTTATTATACTTTACTCTTGCATAGATGTCCATAGTTGTCTTGCTGTTCTCATGTCCGGCAAGGTACTGGACCGTCTTGGGGTCAACACCTGCATACAGAAGATTGGTGATGTAGGTATGCCGCAGCAGGTGCGGTGTCACATCGAAGTCCAGGCTATACACAATGTTGGGATTGTTTTTCTGATGTCCTCCCAGACTCGGCTGAACAGTGTACTTGATGCTCTGTCCGTTCACATACTTATAATAGGTACGCTCCTTGGTAGACCGAACAACGATGTACTGCCAGACACGTTTGAACTGCGAATATGACAAGGGCTGTCCCTCACTATCGGCAATCACATATTCCGATTTGGAGGCAGCCTTGGCTTCCCGCAGACAATTCACAAGGCATTTGGGAATGGGAATATCCCTTCTTGCTGCTTTCGTCTTAAGCGTTGTAGAGATAACCGGTCTGTTATGCTCTGATCGCCATGCGCGCCGCACAGAGATATATGGAGTGGGTGCATCGAGGAACACACAATCCCATTGCAAGGCGAGAGCTTCTTCTCGGCGCAGACCGGCATATAAGCCGATCATGGTAAACAGATACGGCGGAAGTCCTTTGACGGTTTCCAGCAGCACTTCCACCTGCTGGTCTGTCAGCGAATCTTTCTTTTGGGTCGGTTTCCCTCCTTTTGCCGAAATCCCCTCACACGGATTGTATTCCAGCAACTGGCTCCGCTCTGCCGAGTAAAAAATGCACTTGAGGAGCATATTCACCGTATTGTGCAGGCTCTCGGACTTATTGGACAATGGGATCAGCGCCAGACGAATATCATCCGCTGTTACTTCCTCCATATACATATCTCCCAAAGGCTTGATAATGTAGTTCTTCATATTGGAGGCGTAGCCCTTCAGTGTAGCCGGCGACACTTTTGCGGATTGCATCAACAGCCACTTCTCACAATACTCGGCCACAGTAGGATGCTCCCGGTGGAAGATGATCTCCGCTACCTGGCGTCTCGCCTCCTGCTCTTTATCGTACAGTTCCTCGCAGGTAGTCCCATACAAGCTCACCTGCTTGCCGTCTGCGTCCAGAATCCGGGTTCTGTAATACAGGACACCCTTTCGTGTGACGGTTCCATATTGAGGTATGTTTTTTTTCTTCTTTGCCATAATTAATTTCCTTTCTCGCGTGGTGATGTATCTACACCTCCTTTTTATCAGAGATTTCAAATTGAATCAAAGATACGGCCAAGGAAAAACTAAGAGCGAGACATCCTTGTCTCGCTCTTACTTCATTTTCTGAATTGTTCGGAACTTACACAGCGTCCCATAAGTCAAAGGCACAGCCCATTGCTTTGACAAGATCATCCGGCCTGTTGTATTTGACCTTTGCGTAAATGTCCATCGTGATTTTGCTGCTTTCATGGCCCGCCAAATATTGTACCGTTTTGGGGTCCACCGAAGAATGAATCAGATTGGTGATGTAGGTGTGCCGCAGCTGATGCGGTGTCACTTCAAAATCCAGGCTATATACCACATGGCCGTTATTCCTGGCTTTTTCTCCAAGTTTCGGGTAAAGCATATATTTTACATACTTTCCGTCCACAAGTTTTCTGGCCATTCTCGGCTTTGCAGTCCGCGTCACAATATACTGCCACAGCCGCTTAAACTGTGTATAGGATAGCGGATCACCGTCCCGATTGGCAATCACATAATCCGAAGTGGATTTTTTCTTTGCATCTTTCAGACATTCAACCAGACAGACCGGGAGAGGAATGTTTCTTTGTGCCGCTTTGGTCTTTAGCTCGGTAAGAATGACCGGCCTGTTATGTTCTGTGTGCCATGCCCGCCGTACCGTTAAGTACGGAGCCTCTGCATCCAGATACACAGAATCCCATTGCAGCGCCAGGATTTCTTCCCGGCGCAGACCGGCATATAAACCGATCATCACAAATACATAGGGCGGCAAATCCCGGATCGTGTCCAAAAGCCGCTCAACCTGTTCATCCGTCAATGCCTGTCTTTCTTCCTGGGGAACTCCTCCCTTTGCATCCAGGTATATGGTCGGGTCCTCGTCAATCACATGGCTCTCCTTGGCCGCCCGGAAAATGGACTTGCAGAGAATCACCACAGACTTATAAACCGAAGCCGACTTCTTGGAAACAGGTACGAGGGCAAGTTGGATGTCATCCAGGGATACATCAGCCATTCTCTTGTCTCCCAGCCCTCCAATAATGTGCCGCCGCACCTTAGAGGTATAATCTGTCAAGGTGGTGGCCCGAACATGGACGGACTGCATCAGCAGCCACTTCTCACAGTACTCAGCAACCGTAGGCGATCTTCGACGAAACGTAGTACTGTCAATCTGCTCTAACGCCTCCAGTTCCTTGTCATAAAGCTTTTCGGGCGTCTTTGCATAAAGCGCCACTCTGTTTCCATCCGAATCTTCGACTCTGGTTCTATAATATTCAATGCCGTTAAGCACGACCGTACCATATTGAGGAATTGCCCTTTTTCTTTTTGCCAATTCCGTCACCTCCTAAGAATAATGTCCAGCGCTGTACCTTTGTTTTATCAGACATATTAGGTTCCAGCAAGGATACGGAACAGCTCAAGCTCGGACACTTCGCAGCTTGCGGTATGTAGCGCTTTTTTCCACTGGCTTTGCACGATGGGTGCATTTTGCGATATACTCCTGAAGGCCAGCATCTGTAAAGTACACGCAACCATTTTGCACATACTGAACATAGGAAATTAGCCCACTGTTTCGAGCTGCATCCAAAGTGGCAATGCTAATCCCCAGTAATTTGGCAGCCTCTTTCCGCGAAATCAATTTTTCCATAGGTGGTCCCCCTTTCTGTCAAAGATGTGGTTGTTGCTTTCAAAATCACATGAATGCGCTGGCAACCGAAGCTGCCAGCGCATGGTATCTGACTTTGAAAAATTTACTCGCCACATTTGCCACGCACCCCTGGCGATGGGGACATTCCGGTCTCCGCTGGCGCGGCTGTCATAACTCCACAGCGTCGTTTTACTCGTGCGCCGCAGAGTTCCCCCCAAGTCTTTAGGAGGCCGTGAGGAAGTATCTTTAACCCCTATGCAGTCATCGCGCCCTGAAATGCCACTTTCGGGTATCAGGCTGACGTGGATCGCTCGGAACAGTCCTATTCATCACCTCCTGGGGCTGTCCATCTTCGCGGCGTGCCTGATTCGCTCGTACATAGGTTATGTACCGGAAATGCCGTCTATGAAATTGTCAAGCTCCACATTGGGAGAATGTTCTTCCCTCAATGGGTAGGCACTGATACGCTTCATTTGTTAAGTGTTATTCAAAAATTTTTTTATTTTTTTAAATCTTTGTGCAACAGCACTTCTGGAACAATGCCAAAGACGTGCTACATCAATTTGACGATAACCATCCACAAAAAGTAATGTCAATAGCTCCAAATCTTTCTTCGACAGCTTCTTCAATCTCAACAGTAGTTGTTCGTTTTCCACCGAAGCCAACCATCCATATCGCGTTTGATCAATCTTATCAACATCCCATTGATAAGATAACGATGCAAACTTTCGGAACAGCTGTGATTGACCACATACTTCATCATATTGTTCACAAGGTATTGGTTGCGTATGGTTTTGAAAAACCCTTTGACTGCAAAACCATGCCCAGTCATATTCTTTCATGGCAGCAATCTGTTCTTCGCTCATCCCTGCATCACAATACTCAACTTCTAAACGCTTCCATCTACTATCAAACTTCTTTTTCTCATATCCATAATTAAATCCCATTATTAACCTCCTGTAGATTCAATTTGCAAAATTCACCATGCAAACTAAAATCAGGAGGAGATCGACAACGAGAATCTCTGGGTTGTTTTCCATCCCCAGAAACAAAAATGCCAGCTGATCTTAAGGACCAACTGGCATTTTTATTCGCGCACAAAGAAAACGCATTATTAAGATTTTATAAGTACAACAAGTATACCAAGCACAATTCGATACCAACCAAACACCTTAAAATCATGTTTTTTGATAAAGTTCATTAGGAATTTAATTACTAAGACAGATACCGCAAATGCCACAGCCATACCGAGAACAAGAGCGAGCAGTTCTGCACTTGTAAATTCAAACCCGAATTTTAACAGCTTAAAAGCACTTGCTCCAAGCATAGTAGGTACTGCGAGGAAAAAAGTAAACTCTGCTGCTGCCACTCGTGAAACTCCTATGAGTAAAGCACCTATAATCGTTGCTCCCGACCGTGATGTGCCGGGTATAAGTGATAACACTTGAAATGCCCCTATCAAGATTGCTGTTTTATAGCTGATGTCAGAAAGTGCCATAGTAGTAGGAGTACGCTTTTTATTCCAATTTTCTATGAGAATGAATAACAAACCATAAAAGATTAACATGATTGAAATCACAATGGGGGTTTGGAGGTAAGCATCCAAATAATCATCAAATAGAATCCCCATAATAGCTGACGGTACACAAGCTACCGCAACCTTGAACCACAACGAGAAAGTATCCTTTTTAACAATTGACTGTGCTTTGTTCTTAAATTGAAAGGGAAACATCTTGTTCCAAAACATTACAACCACTGCGAGTATAGCTCCAAGTTGAATAACAACAAAAAACATTTCTTTAAATGCTTCGCTCATATTAAGTGTGATAAATTCGTCCACAAGAATCATATGTCCTGTGCTGCTGATAGGTAGCCACTCAGTAATACCCTCAACAATTCCAAGAAAAATAACTTTTAAAATTTCTATAAAATCAAGTACCATTATTTCAAATCCTCCTTTTTAAAATGATGAAAGGTCATAAGAAAACCAACTGCTGATACAAGAATAATAATAGATACAGACAGCAGTGTAGGATAGCCGGTACTCTGAAGTTTACCCTGCACCAAGAAATAGGTGGCTGTCCACGGATACAACGCTCCCCATTCTTGATTTGAAAGTGCGGCACTTCCCATGACAATCACGGCAGAGCCAATCATCGGGGCGACAAATCCTTTTGTTTTCATAGCAACAAACACAAAAGGAGAAACTGTTAAAAACATCAGGATACTGCCAAACAAAAACTTGGGGAGCCATACTATTGCCACTAGTAAGCTATATCCCTCCAATGTAAAGACAGCGTCATATAGCCCACAAACGATAAATATACCTGCCCATGTTACAAGGGTTAGCATAACAATCCAAAGAAGCAGGGTGCAAAATTTTCCAATTAATAGTTTTGTCCTTGAAATGGGTATGGGCAATATGGTTTTGAGGGTGCTTTCTGTGTACTCTCTGCTAAACAAGTAAGCTGCAATTGCCACATATATCATAATGTTTACCAGCAGCATGATATACAGTACACTGTCGCTGTATATGTCAGACAAGGTAAAGATAATCTCCGGCTTATCAAAATGTGTTTGCAAGGCTTCTATTAACATCAAAAGTGGGGTAGATAATACCCCTGCCACACTAATTAGCACCATTTTTGAACGCTTTAGTTTTAATAATTCACAAGAAATAAGATTAAGCAATACCGCCACCTCCAATCAGTTTAGAAAAGTAGTCCTCTAAGTTTTCCTCACTATCATTTATCCTTGTCACGAGCAGTCCATTTCGTGCAAATTCTCGATTGATTTCTCCAACACTTTGGCTAAAGTCATAAATTCTCACCGTACCGTCCTGCACTGTAAAATCCGTCATGTGGTAGTGGTTTTCTAAAATCTTTCCGGCTATCTCACTGTCAGATAAATCAAATTGAATGTATTTTCGATTCCTTTTGTGAAGCTCGGATATATTCACTTCCTCTACTAAATGCCCCTCGTGCATAACGCCGATAATATCTGCTATCTGTTCAATCTCGCTTAAAACATGGCTTGAGATAAAAATGGTAATGCCATGATTGTGACTAAGTTCAGATAAAAATGAGCGTATTTCAACTATTCCAATGGGGTCAAGTCCGTTAATCGGTTCGTCAAGTATTAAAAGCTCCGGCTCGTGCATAATGGCGGCGGCAATACCAAGCCGTTGCTTCATTCCGAGGGAATAATCGGAAAAGACTTTTCTTTTCTCCTTATGCAGCCCCACAACTTCAAGAGCTTTTTCTACTCCACTTTTAGATACTCCCCCTCGCAGTTTAGCGAGAATTTGCAAATTCTCATACCCTGTTAAATTACTGTAAAATCCCGGTGTTTCGATAATAGAGCCTACTTTGCTATAAAGGGTATGGATATTTTCCTTATAGTTTGTGCCAAACAAGCGTACCGTTCCCTCCGTTGGGAAAGCAAGCTGCAACATCATTTTCATTGCTGTGGTTTTGCCTGCTCCGTTTCTGCCGAGCAAACCATAAATTTTGCCCTTTGGCACATGAAGATTTACCTTATCGACAACGGTGGCTGTTCCGTATCGCTTCGTAAGATTTTCTGTTTCAATGATATAATCCATATTTGATTCTCCTTTCCGTGGGTTGCTGTTCTTGTTTTCGCTGACCACAATCTTATTATCCACGAGTATTGCATAGAAGCCAAGAAATCTACCGTCACAATGCCGACACAATAGATGTCAGCACGAAAAAAGCTCCGACACTTATCGTGTCAGAGCCTATTTTAAAGGGTTTATGGCATTTTACTTTGTTTGGGTTTGCTTTATCCAGACAAATATTTTAGCAACAAATAGCAGAAACATAAGGGCGGTTACATAGGGTTGTCTTGCCGCAGCGAAGAAGCAGATAAAAAGCGTACTCAGCACGAGAGAGCATTTTGTGATTATGTTGCTCCATGATTCCTTTTCAAAACAAACACACATCAGTTTCGCTATCCCAAGTGCAATCAAAACAATAAAAACAATCCAATAGATTGCAAGATATATTGGGGTAGTGTCTGTAAATGAAAGTAGATTGACAGAATAAATATATCCGTCAACAAGGTTACCATACAACGGCAAAAGTATAAAAGTAACCGCCATCATATCTAATATTCCATAAATGAAACTGTAAATTTTTTTCAAGTTGGAACGATTTTCAGTTTCGGCAAGTGTAATCAGTTCTTCGCCCGATAGCAGTTCATCTATGGTCACAGAAAAGAATTTAGAAATACACTTGAGCGACTCAATGTTAGGGTAACCCTTGCCGCTTTCCCATTTTGAAATGGCTGTTCTTGATACATATAATTGCTCCGCAAGTTGTTCCTGCGTTAAGTTCTTTCCAGTCCTAAGCTGTTGTAGCTTTTCATTAAATTCCATGATTCTCCTCCTGTTTGTTCCTTGTTTTCATACGTCCATCAACGGGTTTTTCTGCATCTTTTGGTATCATCCATGCACGACCAAATTTTTCAGTTCCGTCAATGCGATTTTCCTCACATAATTTTTGTATCCGTCTTTCCGATATGCCCCATTTTTCAGAAGCGGCTTTCACAGAAATGTAATTCATAATATCAACTTCCTTTCGCAAAGAGTATATAATTATTATATACGGAATGACGAATAATAGCAAGTTTCTCTCCACTAATACGAAATTATACACTACTAAACATAAAATCATACTTCGTTCAAATATCATCACCCGAAATGTACAATGATATAGGATGATATTAAAATGTACCAAGATGAAAGAAAACTTGATTTTAAGCCGTTAGGTATAGCGATAAAAAAAGCTCGGGAAGCAAAAGGGTGGACACAGGAATATCTTGCCCAACTGGTAGACCTTACGCCACGCTCTATTATGTATATAGAGAACAGGGGGCAGCACCCAAGGCTTAACAAATTTTATCTCATTACTACCTTGCTTGACATCTCTGTAGACCAGTTCTTTTTTCCATGCAATGAAGATGGCGACAACAATCGCCGCAAACAAGTTGATGTACTGTTGAATGATATGGAAGAAAAGGAGCTTATCGTGATGGAAGCTACGGCTCAAGGCTTGAAAAAGGCAAGAGAAACTGCGGAATAATTAACGCTGTTTTCGTAAGCCAAGCCAACTGAAAAAAGTGCGACACCTACACAGGCTATCGCACTTTTTAGGTTATTTTTTTATTCTCCACACAAATCATAAAGCTGTTCACATCGGTTTTGAATATCTAAGATTTCTGTTTCGGTTAAACTCCTGCGGTTATGAGTAAGTTGTTGCTCTAAAAAATCACGATAGCCATCAAGTAAGGCATCCCGTAAAAGCTCGGGGGCTTTGCAATGTTCCACACCAAACCATTGCTCATCTTTTTCATCCCAAATCATAACGGTGTATCCTCGCTTAGTGTTCACCACCTCCAAAACACTATCTTTATTTAGGTAATCGTTGAATACTTCTAAAACCTTTTCAAAGGTCATCATTTTATCAGCCCTTTCATATTTTAGGTGCTTATATGTAAGTAGTTTATATACTTATTACGACTATGATAATAAAAGTAAATCATCGTGTAAAGGATACGGATATTGTTTGCGAACAAAAGTGGCAAGCGATGCCTGTGGCTATCCAGATAGCCCCACGCGCTTGTTGAGGGAAGTCCCCCAAGCCCCCTTGGAACACAGATTTTCAATCTGTGGCTGCGCGTTCTTGTGAACGCTTTTGACTGCGACCAGCTCACCGCTGGCCGTGGTCTTTTTCTTTCTGTTGCGGCTCGGTCTGCTCCATCGCCAGGACCCGATCCACGTTATTCTTGACCGTCAGCAGCTCCCGCATGGTGGCGCGGGCCTGCCGGTACTCACCGTAAGCCTTTTTCTTGTCCGCCAGTAGCTGGGCGTACTCGGTCTGAAGCTCCTTGATGGTGGGCAGCTTCTTCACATTCAGCTCGTTGAAGGCTTCCTTGGCGGCCTGGTGCAGCAAGATTTCCTCCTCATGCTCCTGCCGGAATTTCTTTGAATACCCGGCCTTGCGGTAGGCCACATAGGTCTCGCGGGTCTTGGCGTAGTTGACGATGTGGGTGCGCAGCACGGCAATCTCGGCCATGCGCTTCTCAGCGGCCTTGATCTGATCGGACAGCGCATTATAGCGGGCCGTCGCCTCTGCTGTTTTGGTTTCCAAATCGGCATAATCCAGCAGCCCATGTTCGGACAGGTAGTTGAGGGTCTGTGCCATCTGCTTGAGGTTGAACACCTTGGCCCAGCGGGCGTACCCGGCACCTTTTCCGGCCTGGAGTTTTGCCTGGATGTCCACCAGCAGATTGACCTTCGGCGGAGCGGCCTGCGGGACGGCTTGCTTGCGGGGCATATGTTCTTTCTGGCCGGAGAGGACCGCCAACAGATCGTCCAGCGTGTAGCCGTCCCCCAGCCGGTCAAAGCGGACATTGTTGCCCCAGCCCTCCGCGCCGATGGAGATGTTTTTTCCGCGCCGGTGAACGGTGAAGCCGTCCTGTTCCAACAGGCGCAGCAGCTCCTCCAGGCTGGCCGGTTTCTGCGCCAGTGCCCGGTCAATGGCCTGACGCAGCTGCTCCTTGTGGGAGGGCTTCGCCGCGTCACCCAGCCACTTGTTGTAGCTCTGGCCGCGCCGCTTGGGAGCCTCCACAATGGAGTAACCGTTCTCAACGCAGATGGTATCGCTCAGACGGTGGACGGCGCGGGTGCTGCCCCAAAAGTTGCGGAACTTGCGGTCACACTCCAGCGTGGTGGAGTTCCATATAATATGGTTGTGGACGTGAGCCTTGTCAATGTGGGTGCAGACGATGAAAGCGTGCTTGTCCTTGGTAAATCGCCGGGCCAGCTCTACGCCCAACCGGTTGGCTTCCTCCGGCGTGATCTCGCCCGGCACAAAGGACTGCCGCAGGTGGTAGGCAATCACATCGTCCGCACCGCGCACCCGGCCGGTGCGGGCGGCGTAGGTCTGCTTGTCCAGCAGGAACTGCGCATCGGCCACGCGGCTGTCACACTGGTAGCTGGTGATGAGCCTGCCGTGGTCGGTCTTTTCTGGATTTTTTACATAACCAATGATATCGCTGATCGCCTTGCCGACCGTGCGGCCCTTGCCGGTGTGCAGCGGTATAATGCGGGTGGTGGCCATGTGGGGTCCGCCTCCTTTCCAAAAAATAAGCGGCCTGCTTATCACAGACCGCATCGGTTTACTCTATATCAGTTTCCTCGTCCATATAAAAATCGAAATCTTCCTCAAAGTCATCTTCCAATTCATCCAGTTCTATCCTGGGCGGGAACCGCATTTCATATTGTTCCGTCGCCAAGGTCCGCACGGCATCCCGCCGGTCTTTCATCCGTTTCTTCAACCACGAAAGCTGTTCTTTGGATAATCGCCAGGGAAGGTTGACCAGCCGGGTAAGTGCCATTTCTTCCGCCTGCTTTTCTGGCGGGAGGGCGGCGCAGGTTTTACAAATGTGCGCGGCGTGACCCTTGCCGGAAAACTTTTCGTTTGCCTTATACTCGCCACAGACCTTGCAGTAGTGTCCACGCTTTTTCATGCCGTGCCCTCGCAACGAGCGAACAGCTGACGGACCGCAGCCATGACCGTATTCCAGCCAAGGTCGGACGCATAGGAAAACTTTTTCTGATAGGCCACCCACAGGTCCTGCATGACCGGGCTGGCCTCCACTTCATCAAAGACTTCGGCGGCCTCGGCCAGATGGCGCTCGGTGCCGCGCTTGTGGGCTGTCGCCAGAAGCGCGTCATGGAGAACGTGCGGGTCCAGAGTGCTGCCATAGAGTTGTTGCAGGATGGCGATGTCGTAAAAATCTCTCATACGGGTGTTGGTCGTGGTCCGGGTGATGATGGTTTCCAGCTTTTCGGCCAGCACGGTCTCCAGGTTATAGGCCCAAACGTCGATGGAACGGTCCTCCAGCATGAGCTTGAAGCTGTACCGCACCTCTTTAGGGGTGATGGCGTCGCCGGTAGAAATGTCGATTTTCAGCGGGGTGCGCACCCCGTCAAAGAGCGTTGTCATCGTCACCCGAATGCCGGGATATTCCGCTTCATCCATGATTTCCGAAATGCTTTTCACCTGGAAGGTAACGCCGTCGTCAATGGGAACGGCGATGATCTCGGCCATCATGTTCTCCACATCCTCCACGCTGACGTTGGCCCCCTTGACCGTTGCGTCCAGGTCCATCGTGGAGCGGGCGTCCAGACCGACCATCGCGGCCACCAGCATACCACCCTTGAGGATGAACTTGTCCCGGTATGAGGAAAGAGAAATACGTTCAAGAAAACGCTCCATCATATAGTTGCGCATCAAAACCTGCGCATCCGCAGCATTTTTCTTTGACAGGTTACGGATCAAATCTTTCAGCTGTCTGGCTGTCTTTATCATAGCAGTACCTCCAAATACTGGCGTAAAATCTTCTCGACCCGGAACAGCTTGGCATAGCGCACCAGCGTCCGCAGGTCCTTATCTTTCCGGCGAGCATACGCTTTCAAAGCGTCCTGGAATGTCTGCATCTCGATATGGCTCCGGCTGCGCAGCACATCGCAGATCGTCCGTTCCATATCATATACCGGCACATCGTGACCGAAGGGGGTCTGCGCGGTTGTCAGGCCGACCTCATGCAGCTCCGCCTTGATGGTAAAGACCTGAACGCCCTCGTCCTTGAGCCGGGTCGGATTGTAGCCCGTCTTGACCGTAATGGAATAGGCCAGCGGCTCCCGGTCGGTCAGGTCATGGAAAAACAGCGCCGTTTCATGGGAAAAAACTGCCTGCGGACAGCGAAGATGCAGCAGATACATGGCGTCCACCCAGGCGTCTTTGGAAAGATAAATCCCATGCGCCGCCTGTTCCAGCCCACGAGACTGCACGAATTGATAAAAAACAGGTTTTGAGATCCCGGCCGCGAGGACCTGCCCGGTGCGCAGCATCCCATCCTGACGTTCCATCAGCTGGTCCAGCTGTTGAAATTGGCTCACGTTCTTCACCTTCCTTTCATGCTAATATTATACGCAAAATTAGCACGAAAGTAAAGTCAAAAAATTGCCGGGCACTCACTCCCGGCAATTCTTCGCTTCCTATTCAGCCATACACCGCGTCCTGGATCGCATACCGCAGGTCCTGTACCTTGCCCACCAGCCAGACGGCGGCCATCGGCAGGCCCAGCGGGCTGACCAGGAAGGCGATCACCAGCAGGATTACGCCGTTTTGCGGCGAGTAGGTCACAAGCACCGCGATCCCCAGCAGCGCCACCACCGTGGAGACCAGGCCGAAGATGAAGCTGGACACATACAGCAGCCAGAAGCACAGCCAGGTGAACAGCGTCAGCGCCAGCACCACCGGCACGGCAAGGATTTTCAGCCCCAATTTCAAAATAAACAGCACCGCTCTCATTTCAGCGCCTCCTTCCGCCAGTCCAGGTAGGGCTGGCACAGTTCTTTCACGGCTTTTTCATCGGCTTCTGTAACTTCCCGGCGGCCTTTCGTCCGGCGGAGCAATTCAAAGTCCTGGTAATCCGTGAGCAACAGGTCAAACAGTTCCTCCGGGATTCGGCAGAGGATACCGTCCACACAGTAGCGGGCATCCTTGTTCCAAGTCAATCGGACATAGCCGCGTTTACAAGGGAGAACTTCTTCCTCCGGGTCGTGCAGCAGGTACTCATGAAAAATCTCCAAGACGTTTTCAAACGTCAACATCAGCCATCACCTCGTTTCTGACTCCATTATCAATCACACCCCACCAAAACGCAACGATACGGGCAAAGAAAAAAAAGAGGGAGGCCCGGCGATGCAGTCTGCACGCGCCGGACCTCCCTCACAGCCGGGGCGTATGCCCCTGTCACGACAGCTTTGCCAGCTGGGTCAATACCTGATGCACCCCATCCCACAAAGCCTCCTGCCTCCGGGATATATCCTCCAGGTCGGCGTCGTAAATGCGCCCGGTTTCATGCGCACGGCGGGCCAGCTGGTTTAAGTTGTTGCTGGAATAGCGCATCAGGGACACCAACTCCTTCAGCTCCGGCAGTTCCAGGCGCACCACATAACCGTCCAAGGCCATCTTGCGCAGGTAGGCTTCCCGGTTCGTTGTTCCCAGCTGGGCCATCTTCTGTTCGATCAACGCCAGTTCTTCCGGCGAGACCCGGAAGTTCAGCTGCACCTCCCGCTTGCGCTTGGGGGCGCTCATCGCTCCGGCTCCTTTTTCTTATAGATGGGGGATTTTTTCTCCGGCTTTTCAGCGGGGCGCGGCTCCTGTTTCAGCTGGCGGCGGACCGAGGGGCGGCGCTGGCGCAGCTCTTTGGAACGGTCCTCGCTGGCCAAGATGGTGACATAGGTGCCGGGCAGTTCCTTCATGCCGGTGATCGCCAGACTGCGGAACGGCAGCAGCGTCATCAGCTGGTCATGGGCCTGGGTGCCTGCGCGGGCCAGAAAGTCTGGCGAAACGCGGGCCATGTAGTGGGTGCCGTGGGGGCTGTTGGGTGTACCCGGCGCACGAAGCTCCTGCAAAAGCCGGGCGGCCTCGGCACGGATTTCCTCCGGCGTCAGCGGCTGGAGCCGCAGATAATCCTGCCGCGCCTGGCTCAAGAACAGATCGACCAGGCCGGAGTGGCTGTCCACCACAAAGTCCAGGTTGCGTTCGCCGCCAAAGCCGTCCGGGTTGGGCGGGATGTCCACCGTCCTGGCCCACGCCTTGTTGGCCGGGCTGAAACGCTCATCCCACTCTTTCTGCTGCACGGTATTTGCCAGCACATAGAGGATGCGGGTGTAGCCGAACTGCTCGATCACCTGGGGTACCGCGTCCTTGTCCAGCCGGTTGTCCCGGTAATGTTCCGAAATGGCCGCCTCGATGGCCTCCTTGCAGGCGATGTTGGCGCGGCGGGACGCCCGGTACAAATCCAGGTCGCCCTGTTCGCGGGCATAGGCGGCGTCGTGGCGGTAGAGCGGCAGTTCCCGCTGGGCGTCCAGCGCCGCATCGGCCCGCTGCTCGATGCTGTCCCGCACCACATCCATGTAGGAAGTCTCCCGGTCAGAAAACTCCTTGTAGACATCGGCCAGCGGGGACGACGACGCCAGCAGCGCGGCGGCCCGGCTTTGGGGCAGATCCAGCTCCTCCATCGCCATCAGGATGTCCTCCCGGACCGTGTACTCATAGGTATGCTTTAGAATTTCCTCCGGGGGCTGGCTTTTCAGCCAGTCCCGGAACTTGTCCTGTTCGGCGGCCATCTTCTCATAGAGGGCCGTGTTTTTGTCGGTATTCATGTTATCGCACCTCCTGTTCGTGGTGTTTGGGTTTCTTTTCGGGGCAGCGCGGCGGCACCGGGCGTTTCAGACCCTCCAGCACCGAGGGGCGGCTGCTCTTGGCAAGCACCGCCTCCGGCGCAGGGCGGCCCCGGCCGTCCATGTTCAGCAGTACATCCAGCTCGGCCAGCCGGGCGGATTTGTCCCGCAGCTCCTGCTCCTGTGGGAAGGGCTTACCCACCTCTGCCTTGGCGGCGGCCTGCTGCTGGTAGAGGTTGTCCAGCTGGTTCTTCACCGCTTCCAGCCGCTGGGGCATCTGACTGAGCGCATTGTCGATACGGGTTAGATTTCCACGGGGGTCTGTGCCCAGCGTCGCCCGGTGGGTCATCTGGCCTTTCAGCAGGAGCATATACTCCTGCCGGAAAGCGTCAAACGACACCGACATAGTGAAGCCCCGGTAACTGCCCACCGGCACCGGGTCGGCCCCTTTGACCTCCTTGCAGGCGTCCAGCAGCGCCGCACCGGCGTTCTCCTTGTCGGTGAGGGTGTCGCCACGGACTTCCATCCCGGCAAAGCCGTCCTCCGGGTGAGGATGAGCGGCCAGGGTCGCCATATCCGCTTCCAGCCCGGCGATAAAGCCCTTGTTTTTCTCGATCTCCTCCGGGAAGGTTTTGAGCAGCTGGTCCTCCAGGCGGTACTGCTTGCTCTGGTGGTCGGCCTTCATCAGCTTTAACCGCGCCACGTCCACATCCAGGTCCATGCGTTCCTTGATGCGCGGGTCCCCGGCGCACAGCGCCTTGATCTCGGCAAAGGACAGCGCGGTTTCGTCCACATCGTCGCAGCTTCGCACCGGCGATTTGGAGGTCATAATCTGGCTGATGAATTTCTGTTTGTTTTCCACCGTCTGCCAGAGGTAGGCGTCAAACGTCCCCTCAGTGACATAGCGGTACACATGGACAGTCTCGTTCTGGTTGCCTTGGCGCTCAATGCGGCCCTTTCGCTGGGCCAGGTCGCCGGGCCGCCACGGGCAGTCCAGGTCATGCAGCGCCACCAGGCGATCCTGCACGTTGGTGCCTGCACCCATCTTGGCCGTGCTGCCCAGCAGGACGCGCACCTGGCCGGTGCGGACCTTGGAGAACAGCTCCTTTTTGCGCACCTCGGTGTTGGCCTCATGGATAAAGGCAATCTGCTCGGCGGGCACACCTTTAGCGATGAGCTTCTGCCGGATGTCCTCGTAGACCGTAAAGGCCGGTTCCGGCTCGTCCAGCGGCACCGCGTCCTCCAAAGCGTGGAGGGTCGGGTTGTCCAGCGCCTTCGCTACCTTTTTGGCAGGCCGGGCCTGGGGCGTGGAGATGTCGCAGAACACCAGCTGGGTCAGCTTGTCGGCCTCGCCGTCCCGCCAAATCTGCATGATATTGTCCACGCATTGATTGACCTTGGTGCCCGGCTCATCCGGCAGCAGCTGGTTGATGATCCGTTGGTCCAGCCCCAGCTTGCGCCCGTCGCTGGTGATCTTGAGCATATTGTCCTGGGACGGGTCCACCGTGCCGCTGTGTACCAGGGAAGCGCGTTCCGAGAGCGCCTTCACCATTTCCTGCTGCTGTTCGGTGGGCTGGGCCACGATGTTGTGATATTCTACCTCCGGGGTGGGAAGATGGAGCTGGTCGGCGGTCTTGATGTCTGCCACCTCTTTGAACAGGTTCATCAGCTCCGGCAGGTTGAAGAACTTGGAGAAGCGGGTCCGCGCCCGGTAGCCGGTCCCTTCCGGGGCAAGCTCCAAAGCGGTCACTGTCTCCCCGAAGCGGCTGGCCCAGCAGTCAAAGTGCGCCATGCCCAGCTCTTGCAGCCGGTCATATTGGAGATACCGCTGCATGGTGTAAAGCTCGGTCATGCTGTTGGAAACCGGCGTGCCGGTGGCAAAAACTACACCGCGCCCGCCTGTGATTTCATCCATGTACCGGCACTTGGCAAACATATCGCTGGATTTCTGCGCGTCCGTAGTGGAAAGGCCCGCCACATTCCGCATTTTTGTATAGAGGAACAGGTTTTTATAATTGTGCGCCTCGTCCACAAAGAGCCGGTCCACGCCCAGCTGTTCAAACGTCACCACATCGTCCTTGCGGTCCTCGGCTTGCAGCTTTTCCAGCCGCGCCTCCAAAGACTTTTTCGTGCGTTCCAGCTGCTTGACGGTGAACCGTTCCCCGCCGCTGGCCTCCACCTCGGCGATACCCTCGGTGATTTCCCAAATCTGCTCATGCAGCAGCCGCTCCTGGCGTTCCTTGCTGATGGGGATTTTCTCGAACTGGGAGTGACCCATGATGATGGCGTCGTAGTCGCCGGTGGCAATACGGGCACAGAACTTCTTGCGGTTGTGCTTCTCGAAGTCCTTTTTGGTTGTCACCAGGATGTTCGCGGACGGGTACAGACGCAGGAACTCCGAAGCCCACTGTTCGGTCAGGTGGTTGGGCACCACGAATAAGCTCTTTTGGCACAGCCCCAGCCGTTTGGCCTCCATCGCGGCCCCTACCATTTCAAACGTCTTGCCCGCGCCCACCTCATGGGCCAACAGCGTGTTGCCGCCGTACAGCACATGGGCGATGGCGTTTTTCTGGTGTTCCCGCAGGGTGATGGCCGGGTTCATGCCGCCAAAAACAATGTGGCTGCCATCATATTCGCGGGGGCGGGTGGCGTTCATTTCCTCATTGTACTGGCGCACCAGCGCCTGCCGACGTTCCGGGTCGCGCCAAATCCAGTCGCGGAAAGCATCCCGGATGGCCTGCTGCTTTTGGGCGGCCAGGGTGGTTTCCTTGGCGTTCAGCACCCGGCGTTCCTTGCCGTCCGCGTCCTCCACGGTGTCGTAGATACGCACATCCCGCAGATTGAGGGAATCTTCGAGGATTTTATAGGCGTTGGCGCGGCTGGTCCCGTAGGTCGAATAGGCGGCCACGTTGTTTTGCCCCACGACATTTTTGCCGGAGATCTGCCATTCCGCCGTAAAGGGGGTGTAGTGGACTTCAATGCTGCGCTGGAGGTAAAAAGGCGTGTCGAAGGTCTCGTACATGAATTGCTGGATGTACTCCTTGTCGATCCACGTCGCACCCAACCGCACCTCGATCTCGGAAGCGTCCAGGTCTTTGGGCTGGGCAGCGGTCAGGGCCTCCACGTTGACCGCAAAGGCCGGGTCCTGCTCCGCCGCCCGCTGGGCCTGGCGCAGCTTCCGGCGCACGTTGCCGGAGAGGTATTCATCGGCGGTCACATAATGGGGCGTTCCGTCCGGCTCAGTCTGGCCCGGTACACGGAAGATGACACCGCGCAGCTCGTCAGCCAATTCTTCGCCGGTTTTGCCGGTGAGCTGTTCCATGTAGGCCATATCCACGCAGGCTTTTTCAGAAATGGAGACCGCCAGGGCCTCGGAGGCGGTGTCTACGGTGGTGACGGCCTCATGTGGCTTGATCGTGCGTTTGGTGAACATATTGCCTTGCGCTCCAACCGGCCATCCTCGTCCAGCACCTCCAGGGCACAGAGCAGGTAATAGCTGCTGTCATCGGCAAAGGCCAGCCGGTTCGCCCGGTCATTGATAAGTCCGTACTTGGCGGAAAAATCGTCATAGCGGCGGTTCAGTTCGGCTATCTGCGCCCGGATGTCGGCATCCGGCGCGGCGGCGTCCATCTCCAGGTCGATGAGCCGCTGCACACAATCCCGCAGCCCCACCAGCCCTTTGACGCGGGCCTCGGCGGTGGCGTTCAGGTCGGGGCGCACCATGCGGCTGTTTTCCCGGAAGTACACCGCGCCGTCCACCACCGTGTAGGAGTAGTTCTTCACATTGGGGTCAGCCGGGAGGGATTCGTCGATGTCCTCGCCCTCGCCCAGCTCCGGCAGCGCGGCCTCCTGGTAGGTGCCGCGAATGTACTTCACGGCATCGTGCAGCTGATCGGCCAGCTCCAGCCCCTCGATGGGGGCCACGGTGTAATCCTGTTTGCCGTATTGGGTGCTTTCGGCGGTGGGCCGCCCCAGCACCATCTCCGGGTGATCCAGAAAATACTGGTTGACCGTGAAGCCTTCCTCGGTCCGGCCGGTTTGGGTCCAGTCCGGGGCGATGTCCAGCGGGCGGTCCCGCTTTTGCAGAAACAGGATGTCGGACACCACATCGGTCCCGGCATTGGCGCGGAAAGCGTTGTTGGGCAGGCGGATCGCCCCCAGCAGCTCGGCCCGCTGGGCCAGATACCGGCGCACGGTGGAATCCTTGGCGTCCATTGTGTAGCGGCTGGTGACAAAGGCCACCACGCCGCCGGGGCGCACCTGGTCCAGCGCCTTGGCAAAAAAGTAGTTGTGGATGTTGAAGCCCAGCTTGTTGTAGGCTTTGTCGTTCACCTGGTACTGGCCGAAAGGGACGTTACCGATGGCAAGGTCATAGAAGTCCCGCCGGTCGGTGGTCTCAAAGCCCGCCACGGTGATGTTAGCCTTGGGGTAGAGCTGCTGGGCAATCCGCCCGCTGATGGAATCCAGCTCCACGCCGTACAGCCTGCTCCCGGCCATGCTCTCCGGCAGCATCCCGAAGAAATTACCCACGCCGCAGGACGGTTCCAGAATGTTGCCGGTGCGGAAGCCCATCTGCTCCACGGCCTCATAGATGGCGCGGATGACGGTGGGGCTGGTATAGTGGGCGTTGAGGGTGGAGGCCCGCGCCGCAGCGTATTTCTCTGGGGTCAGCAGTTCTTTCAGTTCCGAATACTCGGCATCCCACGCGGGTTTGTCCGGGTCAAAGGCATCCGCCACGCCGCCCCAGCCCACATAGCGGGACAATACCTCCTGCTGTTCCGGCGTGGCCTGCCCGGTGGTCTCTTCCAGATATTTCAGCAGCTTGATCGCCGCCACATTGGCCTGGTACTTGGCCTTGGGGCCGCCCTCGCCCAGATGGTCGTCGGTGATGCGGAAGTTCTCGGCGTTGCGGCGCAGGTTGTCCCGGTACTCCTGATAGGCCGCCTGTTCGGCTGCCCTCTGGTTGGGGAAAGTCTGCCACTCACCGTTCACCGGGATGGCGACCGGGTGATCCGGCTTTTCCTCCGGCTGCGTGTCCGGCGTCGGTTCAGGCGGCGTGGGTTCCGGCCGGTCAACGTGCAGCCGTTCCACCACCACGTCATAGGGAAGTCCGTTTTTGTCACCGGGGTAGACGGCCACCGTCTCGGAGTGGAACGCCGGTGCCTCAGCAGCTTCTTCAATGGGCTTGGCGGTTTCGGCAGGTTCTTCCACGGCGGCAGGGGCTTCCATATACGGTTCATCCTGCTCCTGCACAAAGCCGTCCAGCTGGCGGGCATATAGCCCGCGCAGCAGCGGTGCAACCTCATCCCAGCGGAAGAACAGCATGGCCAGTCGCTTCTCGTCCGCGTCCAGCACTTCCAGCTCGATGCCTTCGGGTATGGTTCGGTAGTCGGCGGTATCGCCGGTCTCCAGCTCCATCGTCTCGATGATGTCAGGATAGGCCCGGCTCAGCCACAGGGCGACCTCCCGGTTGCTCTTGCCGGTGCGCAGCAGTTCGGAAAGCTCCGCCTTGTTCGGCGCGCCGATCAGGCCGTGGGCCAGCACGTCCCGCAGGTCCTGGTCCGCCGTGTCAGGGTTGACGGGCAGGAACTCGGTGTAGAAGTCGTTGCGGTTGTCTGCCCGCAAAAGCTGCTCGAACCGCTCCCGGCTCTCGACCCGGTAGATGGGATAGCTCATGCCGGTGGGCAGCAGCTGCACCGTATCCTCCCGCAGTTCGGTAATTTGATGGGCGCGGTCATCCAGATAGACGGTATTGCCCACATTGTAAACCGGGGCGGACGGATCGTAGGCGGTGCGCTCCGGGATGGTGCCCCGGATGGCGGCATATTCCTCGTCCGACACCGTGATGTCGATCTCATGGGTGGGTTCGCCGCTGCCAATGGTGAGGGTGTCGCCCTCGCGGGTGACGGGCTGGCCGGATAAGTCCGGCACAGGCGGCTTTGCCGCTGCCTCGGCCTGTTCCTCGGTTGCGACGGCCTCCACATCCCGCATGACCTGCCGGATGAATGGATCACTGTCCAGCTTTTCCGGGTCCACCACCTGGCCGTTCACGATGCCGCGCTCGGCCAGGGCCTCCCGGATGGCGATGGAGTCGATGTTGTCAAATCGGTCCTGCTCCGCCTCGGTGTAGAACCGATCTTCCTTGATGAGCTGGACGATCCGGCGCTGCACCTTGGGCCAGGGCACGTCGCCCGCCGCGCCGTCCACCGTCACAGGCAGGGCCGGGAGATCATCGCCGTACTCCTGCCGCAGCCAGGCGGCGGTATCCTTTTCACGGGCATGGTCCTTCATGTAGCGGACAACCGCGTGCTTACTTTCAATATTGCCGTTCCATTCCTGGATGGCGGCGTCGATCTCCGCCTGGGTCAGCGCCCGGCGCACAGGTTCCGCCTGCGCAGCGGGTTTGGGCATAGAAAAAGCAGAGGGCGTTTTCACACTCTCTGCTTCGTCGATTTTATGGATTTGTTCCGCTTCGGAGAGGAACAGGTTTAAGGTCAGCTGTTGATAAGTTCCGCCAGCAGGATCTCCTCCGCCTGGGCCTTGCAGGTGTTCATCAGGCCCACCCACTGCATGGGGTCGCTGGCTTTCAGCTGCTCCGTCGCGCCCGCTGCCTCCGCCAGCCGGGGCATCATCTGCTCCAGACGGCTGTTCGCGGTCTCGTCGATCTCCCGAAGGTGCGGGTACAGCTTCTCGCTCATCAGCAGCTGGTTGTAGAGGATGGGCCGGTGTTCCTTCAGGTACGCTTTGCGCATCCTGCCGTACTTGCCCAGGGGCTTCTCCGGCTGTTCGGACAGCTTCAGGTCGGGGATCAGGTAATCGCCGTTCCTCGTGTAAGTCAGGTTGTTTTCCATGTGTGGCACTCCTTTCCGCGCCCTTGGCGCGCTCATAGTTCTGGATGGTGACGCCGATCTGCCGCAGTACCTGCTGGTTTATCTGGCTGACCGCCGTGCCCAGCGCCCCCACGGTGGCGGGGGTGTTGAAGTCGAAGATCGCCATGAAATCCTCATGGCTGAAATACTGCTCCGGCTCCAGCCCACAGCGGGACATCAGGGCATAGGTGATGCTGACAGCGGCGGTGGATTTGAACTGGACTTCGATGTTGTACTCATCGTACTCTTCCAAAAAGGAACCGTCAACGATAGGGAGAATATCCCGCCGGTGGTCGGCCCAGTATTCCTCCGCCAGCTTGGCGGCCACATCGGCCAGCTGCTGGGCCAGGTCGCCGCCGCTCACATCATAGTTGCGTTCCAGCATCGCCATGACCGGCGCGGTGTGTTCCTCGTTCATCGTCCACAGCCAGGGGGTGCGGGAGTGTTCACGGGTGCCGGTGTCGGAAATGTCGAATACATACCGCAGTCGGGGCCGGTCCCCGGAATCATCCACCAGGGCGATGCCCTTGGACCCGCGCCGCACATACCGGCCCATGCGGTTGTTCCACAGGTCGTACTCGGCGCAGGCGGTAGCGTCCGGGCGCTGGGCGTAGATCATCAGCTGTTCATGGAACGGATATTTGTAGAGGCGGGCGGCGGTGGTGAGAAAGCCCGCCCACTCCTGCCAGCTGCCGGTGAGCTGCCGCGCCACCTGGTCGGCCATCTGCGCGTATTGTTCTGCTTTGGTTGGCATGGGATTCTGTCCTCCTTCCTGGTCTTATATAAAAGCAGGGCGGCACGGTGGCCGCCCTGCGGGTCAAAACAGTGTGTTATTCATCAAAATCCGGGTACAGCTCCAGCTCGTCAAACTCGGCGTCGGTCATGGCGCGCAGCTTGGCGAGGGTACTGTCGGTCAGGGCCAGCAGCTCGTCCTCGTCCGCCTGCAAGTGGCCGCGCATCTCGGTCAGGGCCTCGATGGCCCCCTGGCGGGTGCCGGGGTTGTAGATGCACAGCAGGTTGGTTTCCTCAAAAGTCAAAGCGTTCATATCAGATCTCCCTTTCCGCGCTCTTTTTGGGCGCTGTCTTTTTATGTTCGGGTTTGGGCTGGCTTTTCAGCTGCTCCACAACGGACTTCCGTTTTTCCGGCAACTCCCGTTGGGGCGGCTGCCGCTGGCCGTTGTTGAGAATGCCGTCGATCATGCCGTAGTCATCCTCCACGGCCATTTCCGCATTTTTCAGCGGGTTGTCCGGCAGGAAGCCGGGAACCTCGGCAAAGCCGAAGCTGTCGCAGTAGTGACAGGATACCTTGCCGTCCCGCTTGATGGCAACGATGTCGCTGACGCTCATGGACGGGTGACGGTAGTCGGCGGGGTGTTCATTGTTGAAGCGGTAAAAAAGCTGTTCGGCAGTATCGCCCTTCAAATCGGAGGGCAGCAGCGGCGCGGTGTAGACTAGATCGTAGTTGTCCCGCTGCGCCGTCTGCCCGATGGACTTGAGCCATTCCAGCCCCTCATAGCGGATGTCCCGCAACTCGTCGGTGTGCTTCACCTGATAAATAGCGAAGCAGTCGCCCTTGTGATCGAGGAACGCCTGCTCCCGTTCCTGCTGGTGGTCCATGCGCTCCTTGACCTGAGCATCGAAAGCCGGGCTTTCCTCCCATTCCTCGCGGGTGACGGCGAAGATCCCGTCGTAGGCGTCCAGGTCGGTGGTATCAAAAGCCATCGCCGGATTCTCACCCTGCTGGACGATATAAACGGTCAGGTCGCGCTCCATCAGCTCATAGGCCCGCTCTTTGGAGAGGGGCAGAAGGTCCCCGTCCAGATAGCCGCTCTTTTCCAAATCGTCCTGGGTCAGCGTGGGGTCCGGCATGGGGTACTCGTCCAGGTGCTGCTCCGGGGCGTCCGGCAGCATGGTAGTTTCCGGGGCGGCGGCCTGGGCCGCTGCCTGCATCTGCTGGACAGCCGCCTCCTGCAAAGTTTCGATCATGGACAGCGGCGCATACTGAATGGATTGGCCGCCCATGTCGTGCATCTCGCAGATTTTCAGCGCGGCGGTGGACAGGGGCAGCTCCGGGGCGTCCAGCTGGCCGCCGTCCAATGCCCGCATTGTGCCCTTGTCGTAGATAGTGTAGTCATAACCGCCGTCACAGGGCTGGACGTGGAGGTACAGCCGTCCGTCCAACTCATAGAGCTTTTCCGCCTGCGCCTGGGCCTTGACCTGCTCAGCCGTCATACTGCCATCTTGAAGGGCGTTGTGCAGTTTTACACACTCGTCATAGGTTCCCGCATAAAGTACCTCTCCGGGGATAAGGGATAAATCATCCGCAACGGTATATTCCTGGATATAGGTACTGTCTGCCGGTGAGGTACGCTCAAAATTGCTGTGGAGCTTGTAAGCATGGCGGGCGGGAGCCTGCATGGGGACCTCCGCCTCCGATGCGGCTTCCTGCTGCGGCACTGTCTGTTCCGACTGGGCGGCCAGGTCAATACCGCGCTCCTTGCAGATAACCTTATAGTGCCGGTCAATGTCCGCGATCAGTTCCCCGGCCGCCTTGTTGATGGTCTCCAGACTGGCCCGCAGCTCCGGTAGCTCCTTACCCTGGCTCCAGTTGGCGATGTAGCCGAAGCTGTTCTCGCCGGTCTGGATACCGTAATACTGGCAGACGGCATAGGAAATGCTCTCGGCCTCCACCTCCTCGGTGTTGCGGTCTTTCTTCTTGGGCGGCTCCTTATCACCGGCCCTGGCCGCTTCCTCCTGGGCCTTGGCGTAGTTGTGCAGCTTGCTGTGGGCGATCTCATGGACGGCGGCGGAAACGGTCTGCACCTCGCTCATGCCTGCCCGGATGGCGATGCGCTGCTGGTCCGGCGAGAAATACCCGTCCATGTTGGCGGCCATCGGCTCCACGGAGAGCGGCACCGGCGCGGACCGGCGCAGGGCCTCCATGAAAGCCTCGTAGTTCTGGACATTCCCGGACAGGGAGGACGCCAGCTCCGGCAGGGGCTTGCCGTCCGTCTGGCTCACATCAAACACCTTCACCGGGCGGAACATGGGGATCTCAACTTCCCGTTCCTCCATGACCGCCTTGCCCTCTGCATCCAGGATGGGGGCTTTGGTGTCCGGGTCCAACTTCTGTTCCTCGATCTTTTTCTTGAACGGCGTTGGCGCGATGATGGTAATACCATGCTCACCCTTTTTCACATGGCGCTCAAACTGATTTTTCCACTTGTTATATCCGGCTACCAGCGTGGCGTCCGGCTTCTGCATATAGATGAGCATGGTGTTGTTGACGGAATAGCGGTGGAACCGGGACATCACAGACAGGTAGCGCATATACTTTTCGCTCTCGAACAGCTCCTTGATGCCCTGTTCAATGCCCGCCGTGATTTGCTGCAACCGTTCCCGGTTGGTGGGTTTGTCAGCCATGATGTTCACTCTCCCTTCTATGGCCGAAATTTCAGCGGTGTGTTCTGCGATCCACTGGTCCTGTTCCTCGGTGCTGCTGTCGAGAAAGGTGTCCAGCAGATAGCCCATGTAGTCTTTTTTTTGGACGGCCTCCAAAAAGCGCGGGTGCGGGTCCTCGTCCGCCGTCTTGGGGGAATAGTCGGCCTCCCATTTTCGGAGCAAGTGATAGTAGTCCGTCAGGACGCGCCAGCCGTGTTCTCGTTTTTCTTTCCGCACCTGCGCCTCGGTTTTCTGCCGGACATAACTTCGCCGGATCGGGGCCTTGCTGTCATAAGAAAGGCCAAAATCCTGGGCCAGCTTTTCAGCGGCCCCCTTGGGGGACAGGTCATAGAGCCGGGCGGTGAAGTCGATCACATCGCCGTCTGCGCCGCAGCCAAAACAGTGGAAACGGGTGTCCACCTTCATGCTGGGGTGGCGGTCATCGTGGAAGGGGCAGCAGGCCATACCGCCGCGCCCCACTGCGATGCCGTAAAGCTCCGCCGCCTCTCTGGCGGTGACGGACTGTTTTACGACTTCAAAGACGCTCTCGCCCATGCTTACTTGCCGCCCGCTTTCGTGACGGGTGGTTTGTACCCGGCGGCCTTGGCCCGTTCGCTGGCGGCCTTGCGGCGCTCGGCGCTGTACGGCTCCCGCACCGATACGCAGCGTTTGGGCACCGTAAAGGTCTGACGGTCCTTTTTCACGATCTGGTCCGGGTATTTTTCCGCCAGCCGCCGCAGCTTTTCCAGCAGGCGCGGGTCGTGGGAATAGACCTCGGCGGTGGCCTCGGCCTGGTTGTAGAGGATAATCGTTTCCTGTTCATACAAACTCAGTTTCATTTGCCGCCGCCTTTCTGCCGGTCAAATTCCAGCTTGAAGTTGACGTACTGGCCGGTATCTTCCAGCACCACGGTGGCGTCGTAGGTCTTGCCGCTTTTCTCGGAGTACAGCCCGGTCACATGGGCGCGGCCATCTTTCAGCAGCGCCGCCACAATGGCCTTGGTGGGTTGTTTGCGCTTCGCTGCCCACCAGTTGTTGTTCTTCCAGATCGCAAATTTGCAAGATTGGTCCTGACAGAAGAAGCCTTTTTGCATTTCTGCAATTTCACCGCCGCAGCGGGGGCATTTGCCCACCACCTCGCGGGGCGGGGCAAACAGGTACTCGCTGCCCTTGATGACCTGATAAGTTCCCACCAGCTCCTTCAGCATGGCGGTGATCTCAGCCATGAAGTCCTCCGGGGCCAGCTCGCCGCGCTCGATCTCGCCCAGCCGGTACTCCCACTCAGCGGTCAGCAGCGGGGATTGCAGTTGCTCCGGCAGGACGGTAATCAGGGAAATGGCATCGTGGGACGGCAAAAGCTGCACGGTTTTCTTGCTCTTTTTGCGTTCCAGGAAGCCGGTGGACACCAATTTCTCTAAAATTCCGGCGCGGGTGGCGGGGGTGCCCAGCCCCTTGCGCTCGGCGTCCTCCGGCATATCGTCTTTTCCGGCAGTCTCCATCGCAGAGAGTAAGGTATCCTCAGTGAAGTGCTTGGGCGGGGTGGTCTTGCCCTCCTTGACGGCGGCACCGGCAACCGGCAGCGCCTGGCCCTCGGTTAGTTCCGGCAGGGCCTTGTCCTCGGAATTGCCGTCCGGTTCCACATTTTTCATGCTGGCCCGGTAGGCGGCGTCCAGCGCCCGCCAGCCGGGCTGCTTCACCGTGCGGCCTTTGGCGGTAAACTCCGCACCAGCGCAGTCCACAACAACGGCGGTTTCTGCAAAGTTATAGGGCGGGGCCACCGCGCACAGCAGCCGCAGCGCCACCAGCTCCAGAATGGCCCGTTCACCCACCGGCAGAGCGGACAGATCCGCCTCGCGGATGTTCCGGGTGGGGATCACCGCATGGTGGTCGGTCACTTTCTTGTCGTGGATGACCGCCGCCGCATCGCAGGAAATGGCGATGCCTTTGCGAAACGGCATGGCGTTGGCGACCAAATTCACCAGCACCGGCAGGCCCTCGGCCATGTCGGAGGTCAGGTAGCGGCTGTCCGTCCGGGGATAGGTGCAGAGCTTCTTTTCATAGAGGTTTTGCAGGTAGTCCAGTGTCTGCTGCGCCGTGAACCCCAGCAGGCGGTTGGCGTCCCGCTGGAGAGTGGTGAGGTCATAGAGGGCGGGCGGCTTCTCGGATTTGTCCCTGCGCTCCACCTGCTTGACCGTCACCGTACCGCCCTGGCAGGCAGTTTTCAGCTGTTCGGCATCGGCTTTTTTGTCCATGCGGGCGCTGGCAGCGGTAAAACCGGGCAGGTCCAGAGCCACAGAATAGAACGGCACCGGCTTGAAGGCGTCGATCTCTGCCTCCCGCTGGACGATGAGGGCCAGCGTCGGGGACATGACCCGCCCGATATTGAGGGTGCGGTGGTACAGCACCGAGAACAGTCGGGTGGCGTTGATACCCACCAGCCAGTCGGCCTTGGCCCGGCAGAGGGCCGCCTGGTGCAGCCCGTCATAGTCCGCGCCGGGGCGCAGGTTGGCAAAGCCCTCCCGGATGGCGGAATCCTCCATGCTGGAAATCCACAGCCGTTTCATGGGCTTCTGGCAGCCCGCCAGGCAGTAGACCGTGCGGAAAATCAGCTCGCCCTCGCGCCCGGCGTCGCAGGCGTTGACTACCTCGGTCACGTCCTCCCGCCGCAGCAGGGTGCGCAGCACATCGAACTGATCCCGCTTGTCTTTGGCGATGGTGAAGCGCCAGGACTCCGGCAAAATGGGCAGGTCATCATAGCGCCACTTGGCGTAGTCGGGGTTGTAGGTGGCGGCGTCCGCCAGCCCGGCCAGGTGCCCCAGGCACCAGCTCACCAGCCAGCCGCCGCCCTCCAGGTAGCCGTCTTTGCGGGTAGCAGCGCCCAGCACGGCGGCCAGGGATTTTGCCACAGAGGGCTTCTCAGCGATCACCAATCGCATCTTCCTCTACCTCCATTTCTTCGTTGGATTTTTTCAGTTTTCTGGAAACGCTGTTGCCATCGTCCAGAAGGCAGTCATAACCGACGTTGTAATCATAGCGGTACAGCTTTCCCAGCAGGTCGTTGATGATGACACGGCAGGCCAGCAGCACCCGCGTCTTATCCACCTGCATGAGCTGGTAACGGCGGTAATCGCTGAAATATTCCTCGCGCAGATGTGTCCGGGCGGCGGTTTCCTCCATCAGAATGTCGATCACGTCCTTGTCGCCGTCCTCTTTCGCGCCCTCGGCATAGTTCAGCATCTCCATCACCATCGGGAAGCTCTGCTCATCCTTCGGGGCTTCCTCTTTGAGATAGCCGATCAAGGCGCAGAACAGGAACCGGGCCGCTGTCTGCTCCGGCTCGGTCAGAGCGGAAAGGGTTTCCTGCCCGCTGGGCAGAAGTTTGTTGCAGACAAAATCGTGGACCTCGCCGCGGAACAAGTGGCGGATGGCGTCGATGGACAGCGCCGGTTTGGAGGTGTCTGTATCGTCCTCCACTTTGTAGATTTCAAATTCTTCTTCGTCTGTCTTTTTGCGCACCTTGGCGAGCGCCGTGCAAACGATGTCGCCGCCAAAGTAGACGCCGAAGCAGATCAGGTCGAACACAATGAGAAATTGGATAAAATAATTCATTTTGCTTTTCTCCTTTCGCGCAGCCACGCAGTCAGTTCTTTGTGGCAGAAGCCCACGCAGGGCTGGCCGGGGCGGTAGGTTCCGCAGCCATAGCAGGGGGGGCCGGGAGATAAAGAGGGAGGACGGGAAGCTGCCTTCCCGCCCTCCGGCCTGCGCGTCATCATGGGTTCATAAGGGCTGTCGGTGAACCGGGTCATTTGGCCGGGTTCTCGCTTTCCTCATCGCCGCCCCCGCCGGCGTCCTCCGGCTCGTCAGATTCCTCGGTCTCCCAAGGGTCCTCGTCCTCCTGTTCGGTATCGTCCTCGCCGTAGTCGTAATCATCCAAGTTGTCGCTGCCCTTGGTCTTGGGCTTCTGCTTGATGAATTTGAAGTAGACCAGCGCACCGATGCCGCCCAGCACAGCCAGCACCACCAGCAGCATCGCCGGGTTCAGCCCTGCCGGTTCCTGTTCCGGCTCCGGCTCTGTTTCCGGGTCAGGGGTGGGTTCCGGCTCCTGGCCCGTACACTCTGCCATATTCACGGCGCACACCGGGCAGGCCGTATTCACCGCACCGGCGGCGCACTTTTCCGTGCAGTTGCAGACGGCGGGCGTTTCCTCCGCCGTCTCGCCGTCCTCCATCAGCGCCTCCAGGTCGGCCTCGTCCACCTGGTTCAAGAAGTGGACGGCGGTCTCCTTGTCCTCGTTGGCGCGGTCAATGAGGATGTAAAAATAGTTACCCGCCTTGGTGGTGACGGTGATGAGCTGCTTGTTGCCGCCAAAGTCATCCACCAGGGCGGCGTTGCCCTCCGGGGTCAGGGCGGGGCTGTCCTCGGTTTCCTCCACCACCACGTTGCTGTCGTTGGTGGCGTCCGCCGCCGGTGTGGCCGTGGGCGCAGGGTCAGTGCCCTGGGCAAAGGCGGTCACAGAGAAGCCGCCCATCAGCATCAGGCAGGTGCAAAGGGCGGCAAAGGTTCTGAAAATCTTTTTATTCTTCATGGGTCATTTCCTCCTGTTCGGGATTGGCAGAACCCACCGCCCGGCCGGGCACCATGCCGCCAGACAGCATGGCGGACAGCTGGGCCGGGGTCATACGCAGGGCGCGGACCATCTGGACGATCTCCAGGTTCTCCGCCTCGGTTTTCTGCGCTTCCAGGTCTTTCAGCTTTTCCTGCTGTTCCGCGATCTTCTCGCGGGTTTTGGCGATCTCCTGGTCGATGCGCTCGATTTTGTTTTTAGCCATAGTCAAATCACTCCTATTCTTCATAAAAATTTGTCACCAGTTCATCAAGCCGTAGCCCTTGATGCACTCGTAGGTCAGGGAATAACTCTTGATTTTGCAGGCGTCGCCGGAATTACCCTCTACGGTGTAAACCCGGCTGCCGTCGGTGCCCACTACGATGCCCACATGGTCGGCGCTGCCATCCAAGTCCCAATCGAAGAAGATAGCGTCGCCTGGGGCGATGTTGGCGTAATCCCGCCCGCCCCATTGTCCGTGCGACTGGAACCAGGGGATGCCCTGGGACTGGCAGGCGGCAAAGCGCGGCTCGGAAAGGCCCATCTGGCCGTAACACCAGGACACGAAGCAAGCGCACCACTCCACGCGGGAATTAAAGCCGTACCAGCTCCAATAGGGCTGGCCGCCCACGTTGCCCACCTGGCTTTTGGCGATGTCCACCACCGCCTGATTGCCGGGCCGGGTGCCGTTGACAAACTCCACACCGGCCAAACTCTCGGAATCGCTGGTGTCGGCGGACCCGCCGCCGAAGATCAGGGGCTTGTTGCCCAGCGTCTGCCGGTACACCTGGTACATTTCCAGCTGATCCGGCGTCAGCAGCTCCAACGCCACGGAGGAGATGGGCTTGCTGGTGAGGGTCACATTTAAGATGTAGTAGTTGTAGGGCACTTCCACGTCATACTCGTTGCCCTCGCTGTCTGTCCGGGTCTCGGTGCGGTAGCGCACCTCCACTTCCTCGGTCAGCGTCAGCTGGTATTGGGCCGCGAAAATGCGTTCCAGCTCCGCCTGGGCGCTTGCCCGCGTGTAGCCTTGCAGCACAGCGGACAGGTAGGCCGCCAGCTCGTGGGGGTCGTGGCCGATCATATCCAGGTCATAGCGGTACTCGTCATAGCCGGGGTGGCTGCTCTCGATGTTGTCGATCTCGGCTTGCAGCGCGGCCTCCTTGGCGGCGTAGTTGGCCTCCACCGCCACCAGCTCCGGGTCATCCGATGGGTAGGTGGTGCCGGAGATCATCGAACCGATGCTCTGCGCCATCATGGAGCAGGAGGACATGGTGTTGAGCAGCAAGCAGACGATTAAAAATAGGCCCAGGGCGATGCCAAAGCCCTTTTTATGGCGCATCACATAGGCCCCGGCCTGCTGGGCTTTCTCCTTGACCGTCTTGGCCGCTTTGCCGGTCTTTTGGGCGGCACCGGCGGCGCTCCCGCCGGACTGTGCGGCCCGTTTGGCGGCGGCGTACTGCTTCTTGATCTGCTGTTTCTGCTGCCAGCGGGACAGCGGGTTGCTGGCTGCCGCAGGGTTTTCATAGACAGACTTCTGGAACAGCGCCTCGATGTTGGCCTTTTCCAGCTTCCGCTCGGCCTGGGCGGCCTTGCGGTAAGGTTTCAGTTTGTGGCTGCGGTAGCCCTCCCTCGCCAGATGCACGCCGGTCTCTACGGCTTCCTCAGACTTGTGGGCGCTTTCCACGCCCACGTTACCGTCCTCGGTCTTGCGGATCTCCTGGTGGAGCTTGCCCGCCACTGCGTTGCCCGGCGCGTCCCGCACTGTATGGGACAGTTTGGAGGGCGGCCGGGGCTTATCCTCCAGCACCAGCTTGGTCGTGACCTTGCCGGTCTTGGGGTCCACCTCGGCCCGTTTGACCTGCTTTTTCGGGATTTTTGCCTGCGCCTTGTCCGCTTTGACGGCGGCCTTCTCCGCCTTGCGGATGGGCTTTTCCAGCGCCGGGTCCGCCCGTTCTTCCTCCGTGAAGCGCAGGCGCGGTTCCTTAATCAAACCATTCCCCCAGCATGAGGGAGGCCGCCATGCTGGAAAGCTCCGCATAGGCCGCCAGCCCCAGCGGACCCACGAAGCGGCACTCGGTCAGGCAGGCGTAGAGCTGGGCCACTACGTCGGCCAAAATCTGGACCTCGGTGCCCTCCAGCACAGTCTCACCGGCCTGCCCGCGCTGGACCTTGGCGGCGCACAGAATCTCCACCAGCCGCAGCAGGCCGGTCTCGCCGGTCTCGGTCAGTTCAGCGGCCTGATCCGCCGCCGTGCGGCACTCGGAAACGGCGTCCGCCATCGCCGTCAGGAGCGCGGTGCGCTGGGTTTCCAGCGCCCGGTCCAGAAACATCATGTGGTCGTTATGCAGAATTTCGGGTTTCATCGTCCATCAGCCTCCTTCATTTCCTGGGGTTTGGTCGTCATAATGCGATACAGTTCGGTGTTTTTCGGGAAGTGATCCACAAAGGGCAGAATCGTGGAGCCGTAGAACAGCAGCCCCTCGCCCTCGCCGGAGTGGGTCACATAGGACAGCTGGTGCGGGGAAATGCCCAGCTGCCGGGCCAAAATCTGCCGGTCGCCGCCCGCCTGGTTGAGCATATACACGAAGTCGGAGTTTTCAAAGATGTTCTCCACCTCGCGGGAAGAAAGCAGGTCCTTCACGTTCTGGGTGATCCCGGTCGGGATGCCGCCCCACTTTCTGAACCGCTTCCAAATCTCCACCGTATAGGCGGCGGTCTGTTCCTCTTTGAGCAGCAGGTGCATCTCGTCGATGTAGTAGCGGGTGGACTTACGGGCCGCCCGGTTGATGGTGACGCGGTTCCACACCTGGTCCTGCACCACCAGCATCCCGATCTTTTTCAGCTGCTTGCCCAGCTCCTTGATGTCATAGCAAACAATGCGGTTGTTGATGTCCACGTTGCTGCGGTGGTTGAACACGTTGAGGGAGCCGGTGACGTAGATTTCCAGCGCCGTGGCGATGTACTGCGCCTCTTTCTCATCCTGCGCCCGCAGCAGGTCGTATAAATCCTCCAGAATGGGCATATTCTCCGGGCGCGGATCGTTGAGGTAGTCCTGATAGACCAGCCGCACACAGCGGTCAATGATGGTTTTCTGTACCGGCTGTAATCCGTCCTTTCCGCCCACGATCAGCTCGCACAGCGACAAGATGAAGTCGCTCTTCAGCGACAGCGGGCTTTCATCGTCCGAATAGTCCAGGTTCAGGTCCATCGGGTTGATGTAGTTGGTGGAGGTGGGCGAGATTTTGATGACCTGCCCGTGCAGGCGCTCCACCAGCGGCGCGTACTCGGCCTCCGGGTCGCAGATAATGACATCATCCGAAGTCAGCAGGAAGCAGTTGGCGATCTCGCGCTTGGCCGAAAAGCTCTTGCCGGAACCGGGCGTACCCAGAATCAGGCCGTTGGGGTTTTTCAGCAGCTTGCGGTCCACCATGATGAGGTTATTGGACAGGGCGTTGATGCCGTAGTACAGCGCCTCTTTTCCGTTCTGAAAAAGCTCTTGGGTGGTGAACGGCACGAAGATGGCGGTAGAGCTGGTAGTCAGCCCCCGCTGAATTTCCACCTGGTTCAGCCCCAGCGGCAGAGAGGACATCAAGCCTTCCTCCTGCTGGAAGTCCAGCCGGGTCAGCTGGCAGTTGTACTTCTGTGCGATGGAACTGGCCTGGAAGATGTTGTTGCCCAGCTGGCGGGGATTGTCGGCGGTGTTCAGCACCAGGAACGTCACCAGGAACATCCGCTCGTTGCGGCTTTGCAGGTCCTGCAACAGCTTCTTGGCCTCGGCCCCGTAGGTGGCAAGGTCGGACGGGATGATGTCCATGTCATACCCGGCGCGGACGGCCTTTTTCTGTTCCTCGATCTTGCTGCGGTCCAGGTCGGTGATTTTCCGCTTTACCGTCTTGATGGCCTTCACCTGATCCACCGACTGGATGTGCAGATTCACAATGAGGGAACTTTCCATATCGAGAAAGTCCGCCAGCATACGGTCATTCAGCTCCGGGGCCAGAATCTGCACGAAGCTGACGGCCCCGTACTTCTTTCCCATGCGGAACTGCTTGCCGGTACGGAACTCGAAGCCGGACGGCGCGATAAAGTCCTTGGTGGAAAGGCCGCTGGGAGCCAGCCAGTCCCACTCGAACTGGAAGGGCGCCTGCTCGTCCATGTGGAAGATGGCGTGAAGCTGGGCCAGCCGGGCTTTGCCGTCCAGAACCTCGGCGGCCACGCCCAACCGCTTAAAGTTGTTCAGCACATCGGTCTCGATGCGCTCCAGACGGGGCTTGGCGGAGCGGATGCTGTCGGCCTCGATGGAAAAGGTCAGGTACTTGGTCTTGATAAGGCCGTTGTTGCCCCGCGCCAGCTGGTTTTGCAGCATCTGCGTGTACTCCACCCGGATGGGGTCAAAGTCATCCCCCTGGGCCGGGATGGTAATGCTGTTGGCGAAGGTCTCCTGGGACGCCGCCAGGTTCAAAAAGGACAACTGGAAACGGATGGAGCTGTCGAAGTAGTTGAGGAAATCGCACCAGCCTTCAAAGATGGCGGTCTTGTCCTCGTTCTGGCTGAGCTGGTAGTTGATGTCCTGGAACTGAATGGTCTTGGTGTAGCGGCCATCCGCCACCTTGCAGATGCCGTCCGGCCACATCCGCTCATAGGGGATGCTGTCCTGGGCGGACCGCTCCTTTTTGCCCGTGCGGTTGGCGCGGGCAATCGCTGCCTCGATTTGTTTGCGTTCGGCGCGGGTCAGCTTACGCCGGGGTTTGGTCTGCGGCTCTGCCGGTTCGGCCTGCCGCTTTGTCTTTGCCGCGAACAATGTCATACACCTCCTTGTCGAGATTTGCCTGCCGCTCCAACACGGCATAGAAGTTGTTGGTGCGGTAGGGGCGCTGCTTGGGCCGGATGACGGCCACCTTGAGGATGTTGCCGATGATCTTTTCCAGGGGCTGGCCGTGTTTTTCATACATCGCCAGCATGAAAAAGGGCAGCATGACGAGCATCATGCACATGGCCGCCACGCTGTTGCCAGCAGGCCCCCGGAGCAAAAAGAAAAGCGGCACGCCGATGAGCGCCCCGCAGCCGAAGCAGACAAGCTGCCTCTTGGTTAAGTTGAACGCGACCTTGGTTTTGACTTTCGTCAGGTCTTTGGGTACGGGTACATAAGCCATTGGTAAATTCCCTCCCTCCGGGTCAATGTGCGTTGAATACGGCTTTGGACAGGCTGCCGGTCTTGAACAGCGTAAAGCAAAGCAGCACGGTGTAGCCCACGCAGCTCCAGATTGCCATGATGATGTCCTCCTCGGTGGCGATGTTCTGCACCAGCACGGCGTAGATCGCCACGCAGACGATAATCAAAAACGCCTGGAAGCCCAGGGCCAGCAGGCTGCGCAGGTAGTTCTGGCCCATGCCGCCCCATTCCTTGCCCATCATGGTCGCCATCGGGATGGGGGCCACCGACGTGACAAGGTAAATTTCGATCGTACGGCCATAAATCACGATGAAAATGCAGATATACAGCGCCCACATGGTAATGCCGATAAAGAGCGACTGGAACCACAGGCCGAACAGCGGCCCCAGGTCCATATCCATCAGCCGGGACTCCATATCGGTCATAACAGCGGAGATGTCGATGGAAGCGTCCGAGCCGATGATGCCGGACGCCTGGGCCACCACGCTTTGGGCCATATCGAACACGGCCATGACGAGGTTCCAGGTGTTGGTGACGAGCAAAATCGCGGCGGCGGACTTGAACACCCATTTGAAGATCATCCAGGTGTCCACATCATGCAGGTTGTTGCGGTCGGTAATCATCTGGATCAGCTCCAGCGTCATCACGATGGCCAGGATCACGCCAGCAATCGGCACCATGATGGAGTTGGAAAGGTTCTGGATCATACTGAAAATGCTGCCGTTCCACCCCTGCGGGGTCTGGCCCACCTGCGTGGCGATGTCCGCGACCTGCTGGTTCACACTGTCGAACATCCCCGTTAAGTTTCCCATGATGCCGCCCACCAGCATCTCTTTCAGCCAGTTGGTCAGGGCATCCAATAAGAAATCCATACGGTGTCAAACCTCCTTTCAGCCCCTCCCGCTGTGCGCGGGAGGGGACGAGGATTTCAGCGGGGTACGATCAGACGGTGAACAGGCCGGACAGCAGCGGTACGAGGACCATGCCAACGATGGCGACGCCCGCGCCGGCCATCAGCTGTTTTATCCCTAATTAGGAGTAAAACCTTGCTCGATGGCGGGCGGCGGCGTGTCAAAAAATATATGGAATTGTTTTAGAACCGCCCCAGCGGGAACAGGTCAGCCCTTGACCTGTTCCACCTCCGGGATGGGTTTGAGATTGAAGTGAATTTCGATAGAAATGTGTCGTGTCTTATCGCTGTCGATGTGTTCATGGACAACGATTTCTTTAATCAGGCGGTTTAAGGTGGCTGTGTCCAACTCCGTGATGTCGGCATATTCCTGAATGGCGTCCACCCATTGTTTGGCGTCCATTGCCAGCCGCATTTCATCAGCCAGCTTCTTGCGCCCCTGTGCAACCCGTTCTTTCAACTCGGCCTGTTCCTTCTGCGTCTTGTCCAGCATGAGATTGAAGTTGGCTTCGCTGATCCGCCCGGCAACCATATCCTCATAGAGCCGCAGCACCATCTTTTCCAGAACCTCAATTCGTTCCTCGTCTTTTGTCAGGGAACGCTCCAACGCTTCCCGCTGGCCTTTCTGTTCGGCTTCACAGGTGTTGGTCAGCTTCCCGGCAATGGCTTCCCCATCGGTCAGGGCAGCCCTGGCACACTCCCGGATTTTGTTCAGGACAAGGTGGTAAAGGGTGTCGTACTCCACCCGGTGCTGGGAACAGTGGTTCTTGCCGAACGCCCCATAGGTCTTACAGGCGTAAATCTGCTGCGGGTGCTTGGCGTGGGTGGTACGGATGGTCAGCGACTTGCCGCACTCGCCGCACTTGATAAGCCCGGCAAACAGGCTGGTTTCCCCGTCCTGACGGGGGCGCTGCCGGGATTTCAGCTTGTCCTGCACGATGGCAAAACTTTTGCTGTCAATCAACGGTTCGTGCCGCTGCTCCACCACGATCCAGTCCTGCGGCTTCTTCTCGCCAATGGTGCCGATTTTGAAGCGGTAGTCCTTCTTTTGGGAAGCGATCGCCCCGGTATAAACGGGATTCATCAGGATGTCCTTTATCACGGAGAAATCCCACATATACCGCCCGTTTTCCGGGTCTTTCTTTTCCCATTTGGTGCGGACATTGCGGAAGCCCCGTTCCCGGTTCCACCATGTAGGGCAAGGCACCTTCTGTTCTTCCAGCCTGCGCCGGATGTAGTTGGGGCCGTGTCCTTCCAGCGCCCACGCAAACAGACGCCGGACAATGGGAGCCGTTTCCTCATCAATCAGCAGATGGTTTTTGTCCTCCGGGTCTTTCTGGTAGCCGAAGGGGGCAAGGCAGCCGGTAAACTGGCCTTTCTGCGCTTTCAGCAGATAAGAGGAATGAACCTTCTTGGAAATGTCCTTGCTGTACATCTCGTTGAGGATGTTCTTGAACGGCGCAATGTCGTTGTTGTCCCGCATGGTGTCGATACCGTCATTCATGGCGATATACCGGACGCCGTGGCGGGGGAAGAAATCTTCAATCAGGAAGCCGGTCTGCAAGTAATTCCTACCCAGACGGGAAAGGTCTTTCGTAACTACAAGGTTTATCTGCCTGCGCTCGATGGCTTTCAACATCCGTTTCAGGTCGGGGCGCTCCATGTTCAGCCCCGTGTAGCCATCGTCCTGATAGACTGCAACAACCTCCCATCCCTGCTTTTCGCAGTAGGTTTCCAGCATATCCCGCTGGTTTGCAATGCTGGCGCTCTCCCCGTCAAGGTCATCGTCCTTGGAAAGCCTGCAATAGATAGCCGCCCGGAAGCTGCCCGCCAGTATTGCGTCTACGCCTGCATATTCAAATCCGTTCATCATAACCGTTTACCCGCACAATCCAGACGGAACACGGTCACTCTGAACCTTGTCTTTATTATACTCTAAATCTTGCTTTTTCGCAAGATATTCTTTCTCGTTTCTCTGGCTGTATTTCTGTGCAATCAGGCTCACGAAAACGTCCGTAGCGTCCAGTTCGCCGTCAAATACCGTTGTGACATGGATTTCAGTTTTGTTTTTTGCCATAGGCAGTTACCTCCATAAATGAAATAAGCCAGACAGGAGAAGGTCGGCAACGAAGTCCGGCAACGGGCTTCAAAAAACCTCGAAAACAATCTCTGTCTGGCGGGTTACTGTTTATTTACTTTTTCTTTTATTTTTCTGTTGCTTTGGTTGTCAGAGGGGAGAAAAGCCCGCAGTTACGGGCTTTTTCCCGGCAACCGGCTCGGCAACGGGATAGCAACGGGGTCGGCAACCGGCTGTGGTTTTCCCGGATATTTCAGAAGGGAAGTTCCATCTGCTCCGTGACTTCCACAAATCCGTCCGGCGTTTTTTCACGTCCGTTGTCAGCGCCCGTTGCCGGGGCTTCCCGTTCCCAGCCCTTCTGCCTGCCGTATCCTTCAAATATCCGGGGATTGGAGAAATACTTCCATCCCGTGATACAGTGGTTCATGATGTCATTGACTTCCCGGATTTCCCATTGCTTCGGTTCGTCAAAGGGGTGGTTCAGGGCTTCCTTGAAAAGCTGCTTGGAGCAAACGGCGCTGCCGGTGTAGCGGTCAAGGTACGCCTGTATCATCCCGGCTTTGGTGTCCTCCGGCATGAAATCCCGCTGGTGTTCTTTGAGGTACTGTATCATTTCGGGTGTAAAAGACAGCTTAAAATGGCCGCTTTTGTAGGTTGTCATGGCTTCCGCCCATACCTGTTCAATATAGGCTCTGGAAGCGGCTTCATCGTCCAAAATGTGTACCTCGGCCTGTCCGGGGTAGACCATGACCGGCAGGAAGCGCCGGTTCCCGGAACGGTCAAGGGGCAGGAAGTCCAACGCATTGGAAGTCCCGCCGAACACGCATTGCCGCAGCCTGTCCTCCGGGTGGGTTTCGTAGGGGATTTTATAAACCTCCTTCTGGCGGCTCAAAAATGACTTGATTTCCTCTATGCTCTTGGCGTTGGCGGTAGCAATCATCTCCGACATTTCAATTATCCAGTGGCCTTGTAACTTGCGGTACACGTTATCATCGTCCAGCTTCCGCAAATCATCGGAAAACCACTCG
>OJQP01000085.1_pt1 | contig 95213 bp, 90 predicted proteins | sample 1598871 | NCBI WGS metagenome assembly OJQP01 (sample SAMN03922520, study PRJEB24848) | human gut metagenome | isolation source: stool sample | host: Homo sapiens | place: Germany | collected 2010-02
GGAGGTACAGCAGAATGCATAATTACCACAAAATGGCTCCGGGGGGGGGCTCGAACTTCTAGGGCTCGGCACCCTGCACAAAGGCGGTGCGGCGCATGAGGGGCGTGACCAATGCGCTGCCCGCCGGGAGCGGGCTGAGGGTGATAGCAAGCGGAACGGCAGAAGGTGGGCAAACGGTAACATTTCCGGAGCCGGTCAAAATCGTGTTTGTGTCACGCGACAACAATATCGGAAGTTGGGCGCAAGGCGGATACGACACAGTGCCACTTATAGTGTTTGCTTCTGCGGAAGCCATGGCAAACAGTACCGACGGTCACAAGTATTCCGCGTGGTTAGTGGACGAGCAAACTATCCGCTTTACGGACTGGGACGGAACCGGCGTCGTGTTTGGATACCTCGCCCTCGGCTAACCCCGGAGGTGGCCGCATGAGGGGGCGCACGAACGCAGGCGGTGGAGGTGCCGAAACTGTAACAGTAATAATTTCAGCACGTTATCAGCTTTTTAGAGTATGCTATACAGACGGTGGGAGCGAAGTTCAGGTTATGAACGTGAACACCCCCAACGTTGTAATCCATCCTGCAAAGAATTCGCTGCTGTGCGTCGAGGGCGAGGAACTTTCGCTGAGCGGGGATGTAGAGCACGTCAATATAGATGGCATACTAAACGGTTATTTGCTTTTCGTGCGCGGAGAAGGCGAGGTAAGCGACTAATAAGATGAAGGGATTCATATGAAAATCTGGATATACGCAATCTCGAAAAACGAGCGGAAGCACGTTGACCGGTTCATGTCGAGCTGCGCCGGGGCGGACGGCGTAAGCGTGCTTGACACGGGCAGCGACGACGGGACGCCGGAGCGGCTGCGCGAGCTGGGCGCGGACGTGGGACGGCTAGTCATCAAGCCGTGGCGCTTCGACGCGGCGCGCAACGCCGCGTTGGAGCTTGTGCCGGAGGACGTGGACGTCTGCGTCGCGCTGGACCTCGACGAGGTGCTTGCGCCCGGCTGGCGCGAGGCCATCGAGGCCGCGTGGCGCGAGGGCACAACGCGCGGGCGCTACCTCTACGTCTGGAGCCACGACATGAGCGGCGGCGACGGCGTGACGTTTTGGGCGGACAAAATTCACGCGCGCCATGGCTATCACTGGCAGTACCCGGTGCATGAGGTGCTGCGCTCAGACTGGCCCGAGACGCAGCGGGTTATACCCGGCCTGCGCATAGACCACTGGCCGGACGACACCAAGAGCCGCGGCTCATACCTGCCGCTGTTGGAGCTGGCCGTGAGCGAGGACCCGGCCAACGACCGCAACACGCACTACCTGGGCAGGGAATACATGTTTCATCGCCGGTACGGCGCGGCCATCGAGACGCTGATGCGGCACCTTGCGCTGCCGAGCGCGACGTGGAAGGCCGAGCGGGCGGCGAGCATGCGGTACATAGCGCAGTGCTGCGACGCGCTGGGCGACTGGGAAAGCGCCGCGCATTGGCTCACGCGGGCGGCGAGCGAAGCGCCAACACAGCGCGAGGCCCCCTACACACTGGCGCAGCTCTATTACCGGCGCGAGGATTGGCCGCTGTGCCGGTATTGGGCGATGCGCACACAGGCAATCACGGAGCGGGACTACAACTACATGACGGACCCGGCGGCATGGGGCCCCGGCCCCTATGATTTGGAGGCGATAGCCGACTGGCAGCTCGGCATCTACGACGAGGCCTTGAGCGCGGCGCAGAAAGCGCAAGAGCTGGCCCCGGACGACGAGCGGCTACGGCGGAACCTCGATATCATCCGCGCGAGGGCGAAGGAGGGCAAGAGCGATGGACGGACGGAGTAATGCAGTTGGCGGCGGGGGAGATAGCAAAGCAGTAATAACTGTGACCATAGACCAATATCTAACTGGCGGTACTATTTGCTATACAAATGCTGACGGAGAGATAACTGTATACAACACAAAAACAACCGATGATAGCATACAGGCAATAGAAGGTACGTTGATTGCATGCATGACAACTAGCGGGTATGGATGGAGTGGCAATTTTGAACCAGTTGCACAAGATGATTACTGCGCCGCATATATAGCCAGCTCTGGCTTGACTATAAGCTTTTTCGGGGGTGTATAAATTGAACAAACTTTATCGAATTAAAGCGGGGGGGGGCGTCGAGGTCTAGACTTCGGCGCATTGCACAGGAGGCCGCGCTATGAGGGGCGAGACGAACGCGGCGCCCTCGGGCGGGCTGAGGGTGATTGCGAGCGGAGCATTGAGCGGCTCGACCACGTCCATTCCATCAGCGGCAGACTTTGTTATTGCAAGCTACGCCGGAGGGGATTACACCGCGGTATATGTTGGAGAGACAACTTCCGGCGGGGAGTTGGGGCTGTCGGCGGACGGGCTAACTATCACAACGGGCGCGGTGTTCCCGTCGCGCTGGCAATATACGGCGTATGGCTAATCCCGGAGGTGTCCGCATGAGCGCCGGGCGGACTAATTCCGCCGCCGGCGGGAGTGTGGAGACCATAGCGGCTAGCATAAGCGGGGTTTCAGGCGGTGCTATACCGACGTATATGGATGTCGCATGGTTTGACGGCAAAGAGGCTCATTACGAAAGAGTTGTGACGCCAAAGACAATATACATTGCGAAGGGCAGCGTATTTGCGATGTATCCGACGGCCCCGCCGGAGAGCAGCGCACCGCCGGTTGGAGGCTCCATTGATAATGTCTACTTCGCAAACGCAGATTTTTCGGTGTCGCGGTAAGAACATAATGGAGGTACAGCAGAATGCATAATTACCACAAAATGGCTCCGGGGGGGGGCTCGAACTTCTAGGTCCCGTTACCCTGCACAAAGGCGGTGCGGCGCATGAGAGGCGTGACCAATGCGCTGCCCGCCGGCGGCGGACTGAAGGTGATAGCGAGCGGGCAATTATCTCCCTCAGACAACTGGATACAGATACAACTTCCTGCCCCGGCGCAGTTAGTAATCATATATCGCAATATAGGACTGGGATATTCAACTGCAATACCAGTAATCCGGAACACAACGGCGGCTGGAGTAAGAGAGCAGGACATAGAAGCTCGATTCTGGCTGCTCGAAGATGGTATAACATTGAAATATTTCGACAAGTACGTTACCGGAGGCGGGTCGATTATTCGATATACTGCCTTTGCCTGACCTCCCTGGGGGTGGTCGCATGAACGGTCGCACGAATGCGGCCGCGGTCGGCGGGAAAACAGAAGAAGTAACATTTACGCTTAATGGAATCTGGAACGAAGCAACCTACATATGGTGTGATTCCGATGGCTATCATTGCGAAACTCCATCAACGGATGGCGAACATACAATAACAAAAGGTTCCCTTTTGTGTGTCCTAACAAATGACGGGAATCGTTATATAGGTTTTAATGTTAGTGGCGGAGCTGAAACGCTCAAAAACGATATATACGCAGGGTTTGTATTTTATGTTACTGATAATTGCACTTTAAACATTTCCGGCTAAGGGGAATATAGATGTAAGCCAATGATAGGGGGTACGAGATGATATATACAGGCAAACTGCTCCATGCGGAGCTATACGCAGACATGACGCCGCCGTACACCAATGTACGGGCGGTGTGGGAGGCCTATCACGCCGAGCACACCGGTCACTGCATCGTGACCAACGGGCATTGGTGGGACGCCGGGCCGAAGCAGTGCGGCAACTACAAGGCAGGCGGGCGCGTGCTGAGCCGCCAGTACGGCGAGCCGTTCACGGGCCTCGGCTGGAGCGGCGACGGGCTGCCCGAGTGGGTCACGTCGATGGACGGCGTGGACAACTTCGTGAGCACTGTCCCGGCGCTGATAGGCGGCAAGGTGCAGGACCTGGACAAGTACGATGCGGGCGTCAAGCGCGCGGCGGAGCGGACGTGGCTCGGCCGCACGGCAGCGGGCGAGTGGTACATCGAGGTCACGACGGACAGCTACACACTCGAGGGCATCGTTGACCGCATGGAGCGGCTCGGCATAGTCGACGGCATGGTGCTGGACGGCTCCGGCAGCTCGCAGTGGTACGACGGCGAGACGCACATCACCGGCGACGGCAGGACGGTGTACAATTACGTCCTGCTGTGGTTTGAGGCAAAACCGAAGGAGGATGGCAAAGTGGAAGTAATAGACGTGGGGCTCAAGTTCAACGGGACGTTGTACAAGCGCTCGGAAACCGACTACATAATCCTGCACCACGAGGCCGGTAACGGCTCGGTGGAGGACGTACACAACTACCACCTGAGCAAGGGGTGGAAGGGTATAGCCTACCACTACTTCGTGCGCAAGGACGGCACTATCTACCGCGGGCGCCCGGAGGACACCAGCGGCGGGCACACGACCGGGTACAACCACAACAGCATAGGCATATGCGCCGAGGGCAATTTTGAGCTTGAGGCCATGAGCGACGCTCAGCGCGACGCGCTCCACGCACTGGTGCTGGACGTGCGCACGAGATATCCGGACACTCAGACCGTCAGGCACAGAGACCTTGCCGCCACGGCCTGCCCGGGCAAGAACTATCCGTTTGATTTTATCGCAAAGGAGGGCGAGAACGTGACTAATCCCGTATACGTTAACCGCGACGACGTGAAGGAGCAGGCTCCGTGGGGGCTTGCGACCTTTGACAAGCTGGTGAAGAAGGGCTACCTCGAAGGCGAGGCCGAGGACGTGTATAACATCTCGCGCGAGATGCTGCGCATCCTTGTAATTCTCGACCGCGCGGGCCAGTTCGATTGATAGGGGGTGGAAACATGGAATTCGGCATTGCATCGGTGGCGGCGATAACCGTCATCTGTTATCTGGCGGCGCAGGTGGTGAAGGCCACGGCGCTGGACAACAAGTGGCTCCCCGTGATATGCGGGGTGCTCGGCGGCGCGCTGGGCGTCGTGTGCCTCGCGCTGGGCATCCCGGACTTTCCGGCGAGTGACTACGTCACCGCCGTGGCCGTCGGCATAGTGAGCGGCCTGGCCGCGACGGGCGCAAATCAGGTGTACAAGCAGCTCAAGAGCGGCGGGGAATAATTATGGAGTGGATTCCGTCCCTCTTGTCGGCGGCTGCAATGATAATTGTTGCCGTAATCGAGGCGCATAGCTCGCGAGAGCGCAAGCAGTACAAGGCAGATAGAGAGAGGGCGGAGCGGCGCGCCGCCCTGCGGGCAGAGGAATCACGCCTGAGCATGGAGATGATGAGCGCCAACAACAAGCTGACTCTGGTTGTGGCCAAGAAGCTCACCGGGCAGCACACAAACGGCGACGTCGAGGAGGCCATGCACGCCGCTGTAAAGGCTCAGGCCGATTACCAGAGTTTCCTTGAGGAAACAACCGCCCGGCAGATGGCGAAGGTGTAAAGGGGGTGAGCGGGTATGCCGAGCAGTATTCTGAACACGGATATCATGTACCCGAACCTGAGCGGGAAAACGACCGAGCAGCAGGTATTCACCATAATGAACTACCTGTACATGCTCAAAGAGCAGCTCACATACTCGCTCTCCAATTTAGGCATAGAGAATATTAACTCGGCGTCCTTCGACGAGATGGCGGGTATCATCACGCAGCCGGTATTCGTGCAGCTCAATGATCAGGCCGGAAACCTGGCCAACCTGACTATTACAGTTGGTCAGGTATCCAGCCAGCTAGAGGACGCCGAGGGGAATATCTCCACACTGCAACAGACGGCGGAAAACCTGTCGGCTCGGCTCACAGACGCGGAGGGCAACATTAACAGCCTGTTCGTCACCTCCGAAAGCCTGAGCAGCACCATTGAGGACGTGGAGGGGAATGTCTCCACACTGTTCCAGACTTCCGACAGCCTGACGAGCCGCATATCTACCGCCGAAGGGAATATATCCACGCTTCAGCAGACGGCAACGAGCCTGACCAGTCGTGTCGGCACGCTCGAGGGTGACTACACGGAGATAGCACAGACCGTGAACGGCCTGACGTTCTCCGTCAATAACGGCACTTCAAGCAGCGTGCTCCAGCTGCTGAGCAACGGCGTACAGCTCACCAGCGCGACGATTCGCTTCACGGGTATGGTGACCTTCTCCGACTTGGAAAACGAGGGCGACACCACCATCAATGGCGGCAACATCACGACCGGCGTTTTGCGCGCCATTGACATTGAGGGCGTTAACGTCTATGGCTCCTACATAAGCGGCTCGGTATTTGAAACGCTGCTGGAGACGAACGGAACCATCGGCGGAGAAATCAAGATGTACTACATCCAAAACACGAGCGAGAGATACCTAGCCGGCGGTCTGCGCCTGGACGATGAAGGAGGAAACGACGGCGGAGGGGACAACGCTTACAGGTTGTTTCTCTACACGAACAGCGTCCTTGGAGCTGCATTCGCGCTGAAGCTCGAGAGCGCGGGCAGCATGAGCCTTGAAAGCGGCGAGAATATATACCTGACGGCGCCGGGAGAGATTTCAATAGGCGGCACGGGCACTACTGTCAATCTCATAGGTACGGTGCGTGTCAACGGCAACGTTATTTCATAAGGAGGAAATATGACTACTCTCAAACAGTGCGTGAAAGCCTGGCAGGCCCTGAATACGCTAGTGAAAACCGAGATGGACTATGCCTCGGCGCATGGACTCGTGATGCTGCGCGCGGCGCTGCGCCCGCACGTTCAGTTCTATAACGAGGAAGAAACCTCGCTCTCGGATAAGTACGCCGAGCACGACAAGGACGGGCGAGTAGTGCTCAAGGGGCCAGGCGTGGTGGAGTTCGGCACGGCCGAAAATCTCGCCGCTTTCCTGGCTGAGCGTGCGAAGCTGGACGAAGTAATGCTCACCGAGGATATAAATCTGGTCAAGATTAAGGCCCCTGAGCGCATCACGCCCGAGCAGGTAGAGGCGCTCTCGCCCTACGTCATATTTGAGGAGGCAGGCATATGAGCTTGCCGGAAATGCTTTACGGTTCGGGGCTGGGCAAGACGGCGCAGACGGCGTTCGGCGGATATAATCATAACCTCGCGGCTATCGACGGGCAGATATGGGATATGAGGAACATGACCAGCAACTATGCTCCCTTGCTCTCGCCTCGTCCGCCTCGATACATAACATGCACACTCACGAAGCCGAACGGCTTGTACGCCAACGACGGCTTGTATTGGGTGGATGGGACGGGCTTCTATGCTGACGGCACGCTTCGCGGAACGGTTACGGATTCCCGGAAGCAGTTCGCGGCAATAGGGGCCTATATCATTATCATGCCGGACTTGGCCTACTACAACAAGCTCACTCAGGAGTTCGGCAGCCTGAACGCAAGCTGGAGCGGCTCGGCCACGATCCAGGACGGTACATACGTTGGCGAAACGGCAAAGGGCAACACCATATACGCCGCCGGGGCCGACTGGGCGAGTAAGTTCAAGGCCGGTGATGGCCTGAATATCTCCGGCGCGACCGTGCATACCGAGAACAACAAGACGATAGTTGTCCGGGAGATTGAGGGCGACTATCTGCGTTTCTACGAAAACAGCTTTACCGTAGGCGAGGGCGGGGACAGCGAAGCAAATCTCACGATATCGCGCGAAGCGCCGGAGCTGGACTTCATCTGCGAGAACGAGAACCGTCTTTGGGGCTGCAAGGCCGACACGATATATTCGAGCAAGCTCGGGGACCCGTTCAACTGGAACGTGTTCGACGGCGTGGCGACGGACAGCTACGCCGTGCAGGTGGGCAGCGCCGGAGATTTTACGGCGTGCTTCTCGTACCTCGGCTACGCTATCTTCTTCAAGGAGGACCAGATATATAAGGTCTACGGCGACAGGCCGAGCAACTTCCAGGTGATGAGCAGCGCTTCGCTGGGCGTAGAGGCGGGGAGCCATCTTAGCCTTGCCATAGCGGGCGAAACACTCTTCTACCTTACGCGGGCGGGAATAGTGGCTTACTCCGGCGGCATTCCGCAGAGTATATCCGACGCCTTCGGCACTGTACGATATCATAACGCCGTAGCGGGCAGCGATGGATTGAAATATTACGTCAGCATGCAGGACGATGACGGCGCATGGAGCCTGTTCGTGTATGATACCCGCCGCGGTATATGGGAGCGCGAGGACGAGACCGAGGCCGTGGGGTTCGCCTGGAATGCCGACCTCTATTTCCTAGGCGCAGACGCCAATCTGTGGCTTAACGGCCAGCCGCGGAGTGTACCGGAGGGCGCGACGGAAGAGAGCGCGGTGCAGAGTATGGTTGAGTTTGGCGAGTTTGTCGAGAACGACCCGAACAAAAAGGGTACGACAAAATTTCAGGCCCGTATATCCATCGACGCGGGCGCAAGCGTCACCTTCTGGATTATGTTCGATTCGAGCGGGACCTGGGAAGAGATAGACACCATCGAAAGTAACGTGCTCCGGAGCTACGTCCTCCCGATAATCCCCCGCAGAAACGACCATTTCAAGATAAAGATAACCGGCGCGGGCGGATGGAGGCTCTATTCGCTCACGCGAGAGAGCTATATCGGCAGCGAGCTCAAGAGCACGCCGGGCAGACAGTAAGGAGGGACAACAATGCCGATGGCAACACTCAGCACTCCGAACACTCGGAGCAGATACACCTATGACCAGTTCCGGCAGGCGGCGGAGAGCAGCGGCCTGCTTGGTGAGTTCTCCGACGCGGACCTGCAGCTTGCTCAGCGCAACCCGGACGCGGGAATGTCGCTCTTGAGCTACAAGCGGGACTGGCACAGCGCCACAAGCGACGCCGACCGGCAGCTTGCCAACCTGGGAGCAGAGGGGATCCGCAGAAGCTACGGAAGCTATAACGGCGGGGGCGACGGCGGCAACTACTACCTCGAACCACTCAGCCCAAACATGTTCGAGTATCCGGACGCGCCGAGCTTCAGCGGCGGCACCAATGCCGGGACGATACAAGACCTGTACGACGACATGCTCAATTACGGCGACTTCGAGTACGGCTCTGCGCCTGAGTACACAAACCGTTGGGACGATACAATAACTGGCCTCATAGATGAGATACTCAACAGGCCGGATTTCTCATACGATCCCAACACGGACCCCTTGTACAGCCAGTACAGGAAGGCATACCTCCGCGAGGGAGATCGAGCGACGGCCGACGCGCTCGGCGCGGCCGCAGCGGCGAGCGGCGGGCTTCCCTCCAGCTATGCACAGACGGCGGCGGGCCAGGCGGGCAACTACTACGCGGCACAGCTGACGGACAAGATACCGGAGCTGTGGCAGCTTGCATATGACAAGTACCTGAACGACTACAACATGATGCTTTCCGACCTCGGCGTTGTGCAGGGCCAGGAGGATACGGACTTCGACCGCTACCTCACCGAGCTGAACCAGTTCAACACAGACCGAGATTTCGCGTATGGCTCATGGCTCGACAGGTACAATATGCTCAGCAACAATCTTCAGACCGGCATGAATCTCGATTCTCAGGAGTTCGACCGCTATCTCGCGGCGTTGCAGCAGTACAACACAGACCGAGACTTCGCCTATGGGCAGTTCATCGACGAGATTAACGACCAGACCACGGACTTTGACACTCTCGTCGGCATGGCGGAGCTGGCGGCGCAGTACGGCGACTACAGCGGTTTGCAGAATCTCGGCATTCGCGTGCCGCAGCTTTCGGGCGGCAGCGGGTATACCGGCGGCGGCAGCAATAGCGGCGGAGACGATGAAGAGAACAATAGTGGGGACGGCAATGGCAGACCGTCCGGCGGCAGCATGACCGCCAGCGCCTTCCTCGGGCAGATAAACCGTATACCGGGGCTTACCGAGGAAAACAAGGTTGCCATGGCCGTTGACGCATACAACAACGGGCAGCTCAGTGAGGACGAATACAACCGAGTGCTTGACAGTTTGGGGTATTGATATATGACTACTGATGAACGTACACGCCGCGCGCTGGAACGGGCGCGGGAAAACGACAGCAACAACAGGGACGCCACACGCCGTGTGACGTCTCCTGCCATATCTGGCGGCAGCGAGGCCACCCGCAGCCGGACGGAGCGCGCCCTGCAAAGTGCAAGGCAGAAGGATAGCCAGCCGAGGAAACTCACGCCTACGCGTGACACATCTGCGCAGAAGTCGACGGCGCCAGCTATCACGCGGACTACGCCTCAGTCGAGCGCTAGCGGGCAGATAACCAGCGCGCTTGACCGCTTTGGAGATCGCGGAGTAGTAGACACGTTCTCCAGTGCAGACAATTGGGACAACGCCGGGGAGGCGGAGGCCGGGCTGCAGCAGTGGCAGAGCGAGGCCGAGAATATCAGCTCACAGATAACGGAGCGGGAGAACGCCATAGCCAGCAAGCGGGATGAGCTGGAGCGGCTCAACTCGCAGGGCGCGAACAGCCAATCCGAAGTTGAGCGCTATAATCAACTTGCGGGGGATCTGCGCGCCGATGTAGAAGAGTACAATTCCCTCGTTAACGATTACAACCGGGTTGCAGAGCGCATGAGCACCGGGACGGCTAGATACCGCGAAATTCTCGGCGGAGGGTATGAGCGTGCGGAGAGCATGGAGGCAGAGGCGCAGACGCTCGAAGAACGCAACAGAGAGATAGAGCGGCAGCTCCGCGCGGAGGAGCCTTTCGTCGTTGCGCCGTCGCAGGCGCAGGAAGTGGAGCGGCTGCGCGCCGAACTCGAGGAAAACACCAGGCGCATATCGCAGCTGCGTTCAGACGCGGCCGACGAGAGGATGCAGTATTACAGCAGCCTTCAGATGGCGGAGGACTGGGAACAGAACTCTGCACCACTCACTGCGAGCCAGGCGGCGCAGATAGCGCGGGCGGGAGGAGACAACAGCCCGTACTACAACGGCAGCTCGGTATACGACTATATCAACCGCCTCGGCCCAATAAGCCAGCACAGCGGCTATACATCCGATGGCAACCAGTATGAATCCTACTCCACCATGACGCCAGAGGAGATTAGTGTATACAATTATCTCTACGCGACACGAGGTGTTGAGGCCGCAAACGAGTTTCTGGCACAGCTCCAGGAGACACTCAACTACAGGCTTGGCGTGCAGAACTATGAGGACATGGGCGGCCTGGGTAAAGCCCTGTACTGGATACCGGCGGGATTGAGCCAGTTTTCGAGCGGTATCGAACAGCTCTTCAGCCGCGAAGCTGTGCCGACGTCGCCGACGCTCTACACCTCAAGTATGATACAGCAGGAAGCTCAGGAGAGAAGCCCGGTGCTCGGCACGCTCTATGAGTTGGGCACAACGCTTTCCAACATGGCTCCGAGTGTGCTGGCATCTGCGCTCGGCGGCTGGGCCCTCGGCGGGGCAGGCATGGCGGCAGGAACTGCGGCGAGGGCCGCAGGCCTCGGCGGCAGCGCGATGCTGGGCGCGAGCGCCGGCGGCAATGCGTACACACAGGCACTGAACGAAGGGCGAAGCCCCGACGAGGCGCGCACATACGCCACGTTGGTTGGAGCCAGCGAGGGCGCATTTCAGTACCTGCTGGGCGGCATTGGGAGCCTGGGCGGTATCGGGGTGCGCTCCATCGCGTCCAAGATAGGCGCGCTGGACAACGTACTTGGACGAATTGCAAGTTCCACTGCCGGTAAGCTGGTGGGCAACATGATATCCGAGGGCACCGAGGAGGGCTTGCAGGAGCTTCTGGAACCGGCGTTCCGAACCCTGGTGTTCGACGAGGAATACAACGCAGACTTCGGGGACGTAGCGTACAGCTTCCTCCTGGGCGCGCTGAGCGCGGGGATTATAGATGCTCCTGGCGCGGTGCGCGAGAGCATACAGCAGCGCAGGCAGCCGAGCGCGCCGGACTTCTCCATCATGGAAGGGTACATAGGCGAGGACGGCACGGACAACTTCCAGGGCGTGCGAACGCTGGAGGAGCTGGACACCAGATACATGGAAATGGCCGAGAGCGAGAACGCCGAGGCGCTGGACTGGGAGAACATTGTGAACCAGTACAAAATGGCGCGGACGTTCCTTGCCGGCATGAATGCTCAGGAAAACAGCCAAGTACAGGAGGAAAGCTCCGAAGCCGCGGCTTCACCCTCGGAAACCGGCGGCGTGGTGCTGCCGACATCGGAGGAGCTGGACGCCCGCGAGCGGCTTGCATCGGCGACTGATGACCTGGAGCGGAGCGGGATTACCGCCGGAGTGAGCGAGGAGAACATAGCGGCGGCACAGCGCATAAGCAGCGCGCTCGGCCGCCAGGTGCGTTTCTACGACGGCGCAGCGGAAGCAGGACCTGCTCAGGCCGCCAACGGGTACTACCTTGACGGCACGATATACGTCAACAGCCGGAGCACAAACCCCGTGGCACAGATAATAGCTCATGAGCTGACACACAGCGTGGAGATGGCGGACGCCTACAGCGAGCTGTCCTCGCTGGTGCTGGATCACATTCAGCAGAGCGGCGTGGACTTGCAGCAGCTCCGGCAGTCCAAGCGCGAGCTGTACGAGCGCAACGGTGTGCAGCTTAGCAGCGATGCCGACATAGACAGCGAGATCGTGGCCGAGTACATCGAGAAAAATCTGCTCACCGACGAGGAGAGCATACGCACGCTCACGCAGAACAACAGGAGCCTGGGCGAGCGCATACTCGCGTGGTTGAACGAACTCCTGGCGCGGCTGGGCAATGCCGGCGCACGCGAGCGCGCTTTTGTTGTCGAGGCTCGCGACGCCTACAGCAGGGCGCTGGCAGAGACGGCGCCGGCCGAGCAGAGCCAGACCGCCGGGCAGACCGCGCCTGCGACAGAGAGCCGCGCGGAACAGACCCCGGAGCCGGAAACGGACACCGAGGCCAATACCGAAGAACCGCCGAGCCGCGCCAGCCTGCGCCAGCTCAGGGAGGACTATGCCGCCGGCCGACTCACTGACGAGGAATTCGACTCCGCCCTGGACGCCATTGAGGAGCAGGAAACATTGGAAGGGCGCAGCGCGTTTGATGAGCTGCGGTACAGCTTCGGCGGCAGAAATGCCGCGCGCGCCAACATGGCCAGCTTGGAACAGGCTCAGCAGATGGAGGAGCAGCAGGTGGACGCCGAGACAATACGGCAACTTACAGGCTGGTTCCGCGGTGCAGATGACAAGTGGCGCTTCGAGATCGATGACTCCGGCATGAGGTTTGAACCGCGCGGAGATTTGAACTTCGGCGACCCGGATTACCAGAGGTATAGGGAGCTGCGCAACCGGCTGGAAGCTGAGATGCTGGACTTGGGCGGCACTCCGCTTACGGAGGCGGAACACGCCGAATTCTCAGAATTGGCGACGAGGTACAGCGATTATTACAGGCGGCCGGGCGTGCGCGGCGACACCCTAGTCCACGAGATACAGCACGCCATACAGGCACAGGAGGGCTTTGCAGGCGGCAGCAGCCCGGCATACTGGGGCGGAGAAAACGCCAGGGAGATGTACCGCAACACTGCGGGCGAGATTGAAGCGCGGGACGCCGCGGTTCGCCGGCGGCTCACTGCCGAGGAGCGGCGCACCACGCCGCCGGACACCGGCGACGAGAACACGGTGTTCGTTGAGGAGAATTTGCCGGCCGGATATTCCATCGACGAAAACTACGAGCGGGACATTGACGACTGGGACAGCCGCGGGAGGCCGGACGGCGAGGTGTTCATCCTCGGCGAGACGGGCGACGTGCTTCAGGGCCTGGGTGCGATGGAGCAGGACATATTTCTGCGCAGTGAGAAGGTAAATAACATAATGGAAAAGCACCCGGAAATGACGCTTTCAGAAATAAAGCGTATTCCCGAAGTGCTGGATGATCCGATACTGGTTCTTAGCAGCAGTAATGCCGGACGCAGGAGCAGAAATAGCCGCCTCGTAATCTTTAGCGAGGCCAGGGCGCAAAATGGGCAGCCGATCATGGCTGTGCTTGACTTGCAGCCGGTGGAAAATCGAATCATTATAAACGATATGCAGAAGGTAAATAGCGCCTACACCCGGAACAATGCTGAAAACTATATCCGTAAGAGCAAAGTTCTGTACGCAGATGAAGACAAAACCATGCCGCTGCTTTCAAGCATAGAAAACAGCCAGAGCGCTTCGTCGTCGTCCAGACTTGCACATACTGGGTCTGGAGGGCTTCTTCGCTCTGGCTATGTAGGGAGTATATCATACGAAAATGGCGGAGTCAACATCGAGGGCGTACCGTTTGACGAAGTCGTGAGCACCGAGGACACGCCGCAGTATTCCATCTCGCGACAGCGTGACCGGGGCGAGATGCTCGACCAGCTGCGGCGCTACATCAACGGAGAGATAGACACCAGCGAGATCCGCGCCTACATTGACGGCGTGGACGATGCAAGCACGGCGGAGGCAGACGAGGCTGCGAGCATAGTAAACACTGCCCATGCCGAGGGAATGAGCGTGGATGAGTATCTGCGCCAGAACTGGGACGAGTACGAGTACGACGGCGAACTGAACGAGACAGCCCGCCGGGCGCTGGAGCTCGAGCGGGAACAGGCGCGCCGCCGGTATTCTGTGAGCGACCCCGAGCGCGTGATTATCGCCCCCGGCGGGGAGACGATCATCGAGAATCCCACGGACAGCGAATACCGGGCGATGAGCAACGAGGCCTACCAGGACTTCCCGTGGCTCTGGAACACCGGCGAGACCGCCGTGAACGTGCGGCAGGAGCCGGACGGCACAAGGTACATCTGGAGCAAGAGCGACGGAGACGCTTTTCCGCTGAACGCGCAGTACAGCGTGGACGAGGGGACGGTGCTGCCTACCGCGGCGCAGGCCGAGTACGACGAGCTGTATAACCGGCTGCCCGCGAAGGCGCGCGCGTCGATGCGCCGGGCGGAGAGCGCGCTCCTTACCGGGCTTGGCAAGACGCTGAGCATCCCGAACGCCGAGCGGCACGGCGAGCTGCGCGACGTCGTACATGACCTTGAGCTTGAATACCTCAACAGCGGCACGGTGAGCCAGGAGGTGCGCGACGAGCTGTTTGCACGCGCATATGACGCGGGCGTGGTTATTGACCGCGAGTTCTACGACCAGTACAAGGACGTGAGAGATTACCTGCGCAAGACCAATATCGACGTTGGCGCCGAAGTGCAGGCAGACATCCCGGACTTCAACGATTTCCGGACGTCCAATATGGGACGGCTCAAGATCCGCACACAGTACGGCACCAACATAGACCAGCTCTATCAAGACCTGAACGAACGGTGGCCGGAGCTTTTCCCCGACAGCATAATAGTGCCGAGTGACCAGCTGCTGAAAATGGCCGAAGCAGTGCAGAACATTGAGGTGGTACAGCGCAGTCTTGACGAGTTCGCCGGGCGAGATGCAAAGATGTTCCGGGAGGCTATGCGCAGGGAGTTCGACGCCGAAGTGGCCAAGCTCATAGGCGAGCTGCGCGACGTGCAGCGCTACATGTACGACCAGGAAAACCCCGACGCCGTAAACGCCGGTATTCCGGTGCCGCAGTCAGTGGAGGAAGCGGCGGCACTCTGGCAGCAGGTCAAGCCGCTGCGCCGCACTTATGAGCGCACGCTGGCGCGGACACTGCTCACTCGTTCGGACGAGCAGCTGGTAAATGACCTCATGCGCGGGCAGATAAGCCTCGAAAACCTAAACCCGGAGACGGACAACGTGGCCGGCATTACGGCCGTGTACCAGGCGAAACAGGCGTATGAGTCCGTAATAAAGCCGCTTCGCGTGTGGAACCAGCAGCGCAAGGCACAGCTGCGTGAGCGCGCTGATCAGCTGCTTGAGAACGCGAACGACTGGAAGGACAAGCGCGCCGGCATCATGTATTCGCGCGAGACGATGGAGCGGAACATCCGCGACATCGTGACAGACCCCAACGACGCCGAGGCCATTATATCCGAGTATTTCACGCCGGTACACGAGGCCACGGCAAACGCGAACCGCATGAAGAACAGTTACCGCGACCGCGTGCGCGCCCTCGACCTGTCGCGCCGTGTGGCCGACGGCAACGTGGTCAGCGAGGCGCACGCCGTACAGCTGCTCGGCGAGGCGGAGGACAACATCCGCATGATGGAGCAGAGCCGGGGGCGGATAAAAGTCCGGGACGGCAAGAGCCTTTCGGACTGGCGAGCGATAGTGCAGAATCTGTGGAAAGAAAATCCCAACCTGGATGAGCAGAAAATCCGAAGCGCCGTGAACGAATTCCGCGCTATATATGACGAGCTGTTCCAGCAGATGAACGATGTCCGCGTGCGAAACGGCTATGAGCCTATCAACTACAGGAGCGGCTACTTCCCGCACTTCCAGCCCGGAGAGGGCGACGGTATACTCTCGCAGTTCGGCCGCGTGCTGGGCATCGACACGCAGGTGACTGCGCTGCCCACGACCATCAACGGCCTAACGCACACGTTCCGGCCGGGCATCACCTGGTTTGGCAATGCTCAGGAGCGTATCGGCTTCAACACTGTCTACGACGCCGTGGAGGGCTTTGACAAGTACATCGAGGGCGTGAGCGACGTTATCACGCAGACGGACAACATCCAGCGGCTTCGGGCGCTGGCAAGCCAGATTCGCTACAGAACTACGGACGATGGTATCCGGGCGCAGATAGACACGGTTCGTGCTGACCCAAATAAAACAGAAGAAGATAAGCAAAATAAAATCAATGAAATCTACCAAGAAGCGCGTTTTACCCTTAGTAATTTTGTCGTTCAGCTTGACGAGTACACGAATCTGCTGGCAAACAAAAAGAGTAGCCTTGACAGAACGGTAGAGGGATTGGTAGGTAGAAACCGACTTTATAATTTTATGAAGTGGTTTGAAGGGCGCGTCGCTGCTAATATGGTGGCAATCAACCCAGCGTCGTGGCTTACAAACTTCGTACCGTTAACGCAAGGCTGGGCTGGTATTGGGACAAGGGATCTCGCGGTAGGCCTGTGGGATACCTTGAAGGCAATGAAAAACGATGACGGCATAATCGGTAAGAGCACGTTCTTGACTAACAGGATGGGCAGCGACCCTATAGTTCACGCCTGGGAAAAAGAACCGGAGCCGGAATCGGCCGTTGGAAAGGCATTCTGGAACATCGGAATGAAAGCAGGACAATGGGGGGATAGGCTATCGTATCCTATGCAGTTTATCGACCAGATTGTTTCTGGCGCACTTGTCCGCGGTAGATACTATCAAAACCTTGGAAAGGGTTTGAGCGATGATGCGGCTATGGCTGACGCGGACGCTTTTGCGGCCAACGTCATGGCGGACAGGAGCAAAGGTGCTGTGCCAACGCTATTTCAGTCGCACAATCCGTTTGTAAAACTGCTTACACAATTCCAACTCGAGGTAAACAACCAGTTAGGCTTTATATTTAAGGACATACCTAGGGAATACCGAAAGTACGGTATTCGCGCGCTAAGTACAGCTATTTTTAAGTTTGTGATTGGTGCATGGCTGTTTGACGAGCTATACGAGTGGCTGATAGGTCGCCGCCCGGCGCTCGACCCGATAGGCATAGCTCTTGACACATTCGAGGATTTGAGCGGATGGGAAATACCAAACTTGGTTGAATTGGGCAGAGGTGAGCGTCCTTATCGTGTGGAGGAACAAAAAGGGCTGTTCCAGACAAGCACGAATTTAATTACCAATCTGGCAGAAAACTTACCCTTTTCCAGTGTGTTTACCGATGGAGGGCGCTTGCCGATAAGCAGTGCAATACCTGATTTAGGCGCTCTTGCCGAGGCTATTTTGGATGATGACAAAAGTCCAGAGCGTAGAAAGCAGGAAATAGCACAAGAATTGGGAAGGCTCGGAACTTATGCGTTGCTCCCGTTCGGCGGCGGCCAGCTCAACAGGATATACGATACCATTCGTGCCGTCTCCGAGGGTGGTGTGTATACCTACAACAACGAGGGCGAGCGGCTCTTACAATACCCTGTTTATACCGATACAGTCGAACAAGCGATAAAGAACGCTTTGGGCGCCGGCATATTCGGTACGACGTCACTACCCACCGGTCGCGAGTGGATAGAAGACGGCTTCCCAACCTTGACAGCAGAGCAGACGGCGGTATATCAGGGGATGCTCGACGCAGGAGTGAGCGGAGAGGATGCATACAGTCTCATACAGGAAATCCGTCAGACCGAGGATAATGACGCAAAACGCTATGTCATCCAGCAGGCGGACATTTCCGGCGACGGCAAGAGCGTGGCCTATTACGGGTTGTTTGCTAACGATGCAGAGAAAAGCACAATGGATAGCCTAGCAGAAAGTGGTGCTGACATGGGCGAGGTAACAGATGCGCTTATAGGCATTAAGAACGCCGGAGCACTTACTGGCGCTCGGGAAACTGAGTACAAGCTCCGAGCCATAGTCAATGCTGACCTTACTCAAGACGAGAAAATGCAACTGTATAGAGGTATTATCAGTGACAAGCAGGATGAGGATATACTAGCCTTTACGGATGCTAAGATACCATTTGATGTATACCTTGAAGCCAAGCAGGAATATGCGGAAATCAGAGAAAACACAGAGGACAGCACTGACCGGACTTTACAGTTTGCGGAGTGGGTGAATGGCCTTGACGTGAACAGGGAACAGGCGGCAGTTATCCAGGATACCATTGCGCCACTGCGAGGAGACCTCGAAAAGCTTACCGATGCCGGTATGGACTATAGTACCGCGGCGGAAGTGAATAATACTCTGGACAATCTCGGAGAGGACGCGAGTTCTACCGAGGAGTATATGGCCATAGCGCAGATGCCAATATCTGAATCGGAAAAAGAACTCGCCCTTGAGGCAATCATGAGCGAGAGCGCCTTTGAAAAATATGAACGCGCCACACAGGTGGGAATAGACACATATGACTACTGCACCTTCCTTGACACCATAGCGGGTTACTCAGGTGATGGACGGCAGGAGCAGGTATGGGAATACATCGACTCCATGCCGATAACAAACGCGCAGAAGGATGCGCTTCACCTCGCCGCAGGCTATAAAGAAAGCACACTGTCGAAAACCCCGTGGCATAGATGACGAGAAGCCGGCAACCTTGTAAAAGGCTGTCGGCTTCTTCTTAGTTTAAAAACGGGTAATCTTATTCCCGGCAGGAGTCGAATATTTTCCTGGTGTGGATGCAGACGGCCTCGCGGATGCAGGCCGCGTCGTCCACCGGGCCGGGCATGACCCTGTCTGCCATGATGTTTCCTCCTTGCGATGATTTGAAGTTTGGCTTCAAGACAGTGTATGCGCGCCGGGTCCGCTCTGTGCGGAAATAACGATTGTATGCGACGTTGCCTTGTGGTATAATAACGCCGAAATGGCGCGCGGGGCGCGCCATGCGCTGTGCGCATCGCTTTGCGCAGCAAAGCTGTTCGGCGTTGTTACACTGATGGCATGGCCTGCGGTGCAGGCCGCGCCGCTCATGCGGCGTGCAAGCGCCGTGCGCTTGCAGCCATGGTATAATATGTCCGCGTTGGCCCTGGTTAACAGGGCGGGCGCTCTGCGAGCGCGGCTTTTGCTCCGCAAAAGCCCACGCGGCCATGTTACACTGCAACCGGAACCGGCGGAGCCGGTTCGCCGCCGCGCACGGCGGCAAAGCTTTCGGCTTTACGTTTGCAGTATAATAACGCCGAAATGGCGCGCGGGGCGCGCCATGCGCTGTGCCCGGCGCATCTGGCCGGAGGACATAGGCGCGCAATGCTCTATGAGCAGGAGACGATTGTAAAAGGAGGCGGCAAATGGACAATTTCGGCTTTATACACGGCGAGCTCGACACCAAGATACTGATACTCTACGTCCTGCGGCGGCTGCCCAGGCCGGTAGATGCCCAGACGCTCGCGGAGCTGTGCTCCTTTGACAACGGGGTGAGCTGGTTTGACTACGCCGACTGCCTGGCCGGGTTGGTGGACACTCAGCACGTCGAGGCGCTGCCCGGCGAGCGCTACATCATAACCGACAAGGGCCGCGTGAACGGCGAGGCAGCCGAGACCAGCATACCCTACTCCGTGCGCATAAAGGCCAACCGCCTGCTCGAGCCTGTAGCGGAAAAGATGCGGCGCGATGCAATGATAGACACCGGACACGAGAATGCCCCGGGCGGCATTATTACGCGCCTGAGCCTCTCGGACGGGAAGGGAGAGATAATCTCAGTGCGCCTGCTCGTGCCGGACGAGGACACATCTGAGGGCATTGAGGAGTTCTTCCGCACTGACGCGGAGGGCATATACCAGCAGATTATAGAAATTCTTACAGATGGGATGAAGAAAGAATGAGCACATACATACCCGAGGGTTACAAGAGCATACTTTCGGTCTACGACACGCAGAAGGCCATAGGCCTAATGAAGCGCCTTTTTGAGGACAACTTTGCCTCCGCGCTGAACCTGATGCGCGTCTCCGCTCCGCTCTTTGTCGACGGCGGCAGCGGCATAAACGACAACCTCAACGGATACGAGCGCCCGGTCGACTTCGAGATAGCCCACTCCGGCATACACTGCCAGGTGGTGCAGTCCCTCGCCAAGTGGAAGCGCGTCGCGCTCAAGCGCTACGAGCTCTACCCCGGCAAGGGCATATACGCGGACATGAACGCCATTCGCCGCGACGAGGACGAGCTCGACAACCTGCACAGCGTTTACGTCGACCAGTGGGACTGGGAAAAGGTGATACTGCCTGAGAACCGCAACCTTACCTACCTCAAGAGCACCGTCATGGACATCGTCGCCGCACTCTGCGATACCCAGGCCACGCTGCGCGCCATCTATCCGGCGCTGTGCTCCCTGCCCAAGATAGAGCGTACGGTCAGCTTCGTCACTTCGCAGGAGCTTGAGGACCGGTGGCCGGAGCTCACTCCGAAGCAGCGCGAGTACGAGTGGGTCAAGGAGCACCCGACCGCTTTCATCATTGGAATAGGCGCCCCGCTGAAGAGCGGCAGGCCGCATGACGGGCGCTCGCCTGACTACGACGACTGGAGCCTCAACGGCGACATCATCGTCCGCAACGACGTGCTCGGCTGCGCCTTCGAGCTCTCCAGCATGGGCATCCGAGTCGATCCCGCGAGCCTGGACAGGCAGCTGACCGCGGCCGGATGCGACGACCGCCGCGAGCTTTATTACCACAAAATGCTGCTTGACGGCAAGCTGCCTCTCTCCATAGGCGGCGGCATAGGCCAGAGCCGCATGAGCATGCTGCTGCTCGGCAAGGCTCACATAGGCGAGGTGCAGTGCTCCACCTGGGATGCGGATACCGTGGCCGCATGCGAGAAGGCAGGAGTTATGCTGCTTTAAATCACAACGCTTTTACCACTGTTGTCAATTTACTCTCGGCAAGCATCCCGGACAAACCGTCCGGGATGCTGCTTTATACGGCATGAAAGCCGGTTTACATCATGTTAAAATTCAGTCACATACATACTTGAAAGATACTATGCAATGTAATATCTGCTGATTTGTATCCGAACGTTGTATAAAAGGTAGAAATTGTAGTTTTGGGTTGACCATTGACTAATAATTTGATATTATACTTGCACAAAGATGCACCAATAGGAAGCCGCTCCGCTGGTGGATTCGTGCGGTTTGTTTCCACCGGTGGACAGAATTAGCGATTTTAACCTTATCCGTAACGGTTTTGGGTTCAGATGGGCCCGGAAGGTGTTGAAGTTAAGCTGCGTTCTTTTGGCACACCTCACAACGCGGCCTTCGGCGTCTGCCTCGGATGAGGCGGGCGCCGAACTCAAACGTTTTCGGCTGCAATCGCGGGTGCGTCTGGGGCAGTGGCCCCCTCAAATATCGTAAGGACTCGGCAACTCCTTTGGAGACCGTGTCCGGCCGCCGGACTCCCTCCAGTCCGGCGGCTTCTTTTTCCCCAGGTAAAGGAGCTTTAAATCCGCTGAAGCAGGGCGTGCGCAGATAATTAAATAGGAGAAAAGAGCTGTAAATGCAAGACGAGATTCATAAAATTGCAAATAGTACAGCTGTTAGCCTTAAAATGGCACGAAATTTGCAAAATTAGCTCTTGCAAATTTCAAATGCGCGTCGTATAATAGCCAACATAGAAAAGGAGGCGCGGCGCGTGATTGCTTTTAACGACAAAAAGAACGTCCTTATGGAGTGCGAATACAAGTACACGCTTCAGGACAGGGACAGCGGCAACCTCTACAGGGATATGTTCCCCTACGAGGAAGTGCCGAAGTGCACGTTCAATTTCCGCCTGACCCCGGCCAATCCCCCGGAGCACATCTGGATAACGGATACGACCTTCCGCGACGGGCAGCAGAGCCGCGCGCCGTATGAGCCGGAGCAGATACGCGACCTGTACACTATGCTGCACAGGCTCGGCGGGCCCAAGGGCATCATACGCCAGACGGAGTTCTTCCTATACAGTGAGCGCGACCGCAAGGCCCTGGACATGTGCCGGGAGCTGGGCTATGAGTTCCCGGAGATAACCGGGTGGATACGCGCCAGCAAAAAGGATTTCCAGCTTGCCCGAGAGCTGGGCCTGCGCGAGTGCGGCATACTCGTGAGCTGCTCTGACTACCACATCTATAAAAAGCTGAAGATGACGCGTCGCCAGGCCGCCGACATGTATCTCGGCGTCATAAAGGACGCGCTCGACGCGGGCATACACCCGCGCTGCCACTTCGAGGATATCACCCGCGCGGACTTCTACGGCTTCGTTGTGCCTTTCGCGCATGAAATCCACGATTTGGCCGACGAGAGCGGAATACCTATCAAGATACGCGCCTGCGACACGATGGGCTACGGCGTGCCGTATCCGGGCGCGAGCATGCCCAGGAGTGTCGCCGGCATAATCTACGGCCTGCGCAGCTACGGCGGCTTCGAAGCGGAGCAGCTTGAGTGGCACGGTCACAACGACTTCTACAAGGCCGTGGCCAACTCCGGTACGGCCTGGCTGTACGGTGCGGCCAGCGTCAACTGCTCTATGCTCGGCATAGGCGAGCGCACGGGCAACACGCCGCTTGAGGCGATGGTCATGGAGTACGCCCAGATTAGAGGCACCCTAGACGGAATGGACACCACGGTCATCCGCGACATCGCGGACTACTACGAGAACGTCATCGGCTACCGCATCCCGCCGAATACGCCCTTCGTGGGCGCAAACTTCAACACCACCCAGGCCGGCATACACGCCGACGGGCTGTTGAAGGACGAGGAGATATACAACATCTTCGACACTACTGCAATACTCAAGAGCCCTCCGAAGGTGGGCATATCCAGAAACAGCGGCGCGGCGGGCATCGCCGTCTGGCTGGGCCGCAAGCTGGGGCGCGAGGTCTCCAAGCATGACGGCGCTGTGGAGCACCTGCGCGAGTGGGTTGACGCCCAGTATGAGTCCGGGCGCGTCACCAACATTGGCGACGAGGAGCTTGAGAGGGAATACGAGAAATACTTGGAGGCTTGCAAGGCATGAAGGGCATGAATATCACACAGAAGCTAATATCCGGCCACCTCGTCCACGGGGACATGACGCCGGGGAGCGAGATAGCTATACGCATAGACCAGACGCTGACCCAGGATTCGACCGGCACCATGGCCTATCTGCAGTTTGAGGCCATGGGCATAGACAAGGTCAAGACCAAGCGCAGCGTCGCGTACATAGACCACAACATGCTCCAGTCCGGCAGCGAGAACGCCGACGACCACAAGTACATCCAGACAGTCGCGGCCAAACACGGCATCTGGTTTTCGCGGCCCGGCAACGGCATCTGCCACCAGGTGCAGCTTGAGCGCTTTTCCGTGCCCGGCCAGACCCTGCTCGGCTCCGACAGCCACACGCCCACCTGCGGCGCGGCCGGTATGCTTGCCATCGGCGCGGGCGGGCTCGACGTCGCGGTGGCCATGGGAGGCGGGGCATACTATCTCACCATGCCGAAGGTGTGCCATGTTGTGCTCACCGGAGAGCTCAGCCCTATGGTCTCCGCCAAGGACGTCATACTCGAGGTGCTGCGCCGCCTGAGCGTCAAGGGCGGTGTAGGCAAGGTCATGGAGTACGGCGGGCCCGGCGTCGAGACGCTTTCCGTCCCGATGCGCGCCACCATCGCCAATATGGGAGCGGAGCTCGGCGCGACCACGACCGTGTTCCCCAGCGACCGGCGCACCTTCGACTTCTTTGCCGCGCGCGGGCGCCGCAGCGACTGGGCGCCGCTCGCCGCCGACGAGGACGCGGAGTATGACGAGGAGATAACCGTCGACCTCAGCGCGCTGCACCCCCTGGCCGCACAGCCGCACTCGCCAGACAACGTCGTGCCCATAAGCGAGATAGCGGGCATCAAGGTCGACCAGGTCTGCATCGGCAGCTGCACAAACTCCAGCTTCTGCGACCTCATGCGCGTTGCCGGTATACTCGAGGGCCGCCATGTCGCGCCCGGCGTCAGCCTTACCATATCCCCGGGCTCGCGCCAGGTGCTCAAGGCCCTGGCTACCAACGGCGCCCTCGCCGCGCTCGTCACCGCCGGAGCGAGGATACTCGAATGTGCCTGCGGCCCCTGTATCGGCATGGGCCAGGCCCCGGCCACCGGCGCGGTCAGCCTCCGCACCTTTAACCGAAACTTCTACGGCCGCAGCGGGACGCCGAGCGCCAGCGTGTACCTCGTCAGCCCCGAGGCCGCAGCCGTGTCCGCCGTCACAGGCGTGCTCACGGACCCTGAGACCTATGGCCTGAAGCCCATGTACGACGTGCCCGAGCACTTCGAGATTGACGACGGGATGCTCATCGTGCCGCCCGAGGACGGCAGTGAAATCGACGTCGTGCGAGGCCCGAACATAAAGCCCTTCCCGAAGGCCGTACCGCCCGCAGGGGATATCTCCGGCAAAGCGCTCATCAAGCTAGGCGACAATATAACTACCGACCACATCATGCCCTCTAACGCCAAGCTGCTGCCCTTCCGCTCCAACGTGCCCTATCTGGCCAACTTCTGCCTCGCGCCCTGCGACGAGCACTTCGCCGAGCGCGCCCAGGCAAACGGCGGCGGCTTCATCGTGGCGGGCGGCAACTACGGCCAGGGCTCCAGCCGCGAGCACGCGGCGCTCGCCCCGCTTTACCTGGGCGTCAAGGCTGTGCTGGCCAAGAGCTTTGCCCGCATCCACCGCGCGAACCTGATGAATAACGGCATCCTGCCGCTCGAGTTCACCGACGAGGCTGACTACGACGCTCTCAACCAGGACGACGGGCTCGTCATAGAGAATGCCCCGGCTCAGATAGCCGCGGCTGCGGAAGGGAAGTGCGTCACCGTCAAGTGCGGCGCACGGGAAATTAAGCTCCGGCTTGAGATTACGCCCCGCCAGCGCGACATACTGCTCGCGGGCGGTCTGCTCAATTACACGAAGGCGCACAAGGAGGACTGAGCATCATGGCACACAATGTAACGCTTATACCCGGAGACGGCATCGGGCCTGAGGTCGCCATGGCCGCGAAGCGCGTCGTGGACGCCTCCGGCGCGGAGATAAACTGGCACATAGTCGACGCCGGCGAGAGCCAGATGGAGAAGTACGGCACACCGCTGCCTCAGCACGTCCTGGACGCCGTGCGCGCCGACGGAGTGGCGCTCAAGGGGCCGATAACCACGCCTGTCGGCGTGGGCTTCAGGAGCGTCAACGTCGCGCTGCGCAAGGAGTTCGACCTGTACGCCAACGTGCGCCCCGCGCGCACCTTCAAGGGCGTCGAGAGCCGCTACGAGGGCGTAGATATCGTCGTCGTGCGTGAGAACACCGAGGATTTGTACGCGGGCATAGAGCACAAGATAGGCGACGTGGCCGCCGAGAGCATCAAACTCATCACCAGAGCGGGCAGCGAGCGCATCGCGCGCTACGCCTTTGATTACGCCGTGAAAAACGGCCGCAAAAAGGTCACCTGCGTACACAAGGCAAATATTATGAAGCTCTCCGACGGCCTCTTCCTGGACGTGTGCCGCTCCGTCGCCGCCGAATACCCGGATATTCAGTTTGAGGACAAAATAGTCGACGCGCTGTGCATGCAGCTTGTGCAGCATCCGGAGACCTTTGACGTGCTTGTCCTGCCCAACCTCTACGGCGACATAGTCAGCGACCTCTGCGCCGGGCTGGTCGGCGGCCTGGGCCTCGCGCCCAGCGCAAATATAGGCGAGAACGCCGCCATATTCGAGGCCGTCCACGGCAGCGCGCCCAAGCATGCGGGCAAAAACGACGCGAACCCGACCGCGCTTATCCTGTCGGCCGTAATGATGCTCCGACACCTCGGCGAGCCAGAGGCAGCGGACAGGGTGGAGGCCTCTGTGCTCGCTCTGCTTGAGGGCGGGGAACAGGTGACATATGACCTGGGCGGCAAGCTCGGCACGAGCGAGTTCGCCGACGCGGTCATCGCCAAAATGAACGGATAAATATCCCTTGCAAGCCCGGTGAAGATGTGCTATAATAACCGGGCACGCGGGTGTAGTTCAATGGCAGAACGTCAGCTTCCCAAGCTGAACACGAGGGTTCGATTCCCTTCACCCGCTCCACCGCGTCGAAGCAAAGTCCACTTTGCTTCGACGCGTTTTTTATCTTTAGATTAAAAAACACGCCTCGCGTCGTTACCTTGCTTCTCCTTTCAGGACCGAAACCAGAGGTTTCAGTCCTGTTTTTTGAGTTCTGCTGCTCATCCTTCCAAAATTGAACCCGCTGCGCTGGGCTTCAATTTTGATTTCAGCAGGCAGGTGCGTTCAAGCGCTGTAAGAACACGCGTTTTTTATCTTTAGATTAAAAAACACGTCTCGCGTCGTTACCTTGTCCGCATAGCCGCGGACTGCATATCTTTCGCCTCGCGGCTTTTTTCTCCGTCTTGGAGGTTATCTCCACGCTGCTGAGGTGGTCGGTGCGGACGTTTACGTCGAAGCGGTTGGCAAACATCTTTGTGGGGTCGGAGACGGCGCGGCAGAAGCTGGTCTCGTTGACGATGCCCGCCTCCTCGGCCGTGCAGTCCAGGCCCAGGTACACGACGAAGATGGACTGGCTCGGCACGGATACGAGCAGATCGTCAAAAACCTGCTCCGGGACATATTGTTCGTCTATCATATCTATGTAGGTGAGAATCTTGTTGCAGTTGGTGAGCACCGTGTCCGCATAGAACTCCTCGCCGTTTGTGCAGCGCACGCCCTTTACGGCGCCGTCCTCGACAAGTATTTTCTCCACCGCCGTGTTGAGCTTGACCGTGCCGCCGTGCTTTATGAACTCGTCGGTGACGGCGGCGGAAATTGCGGCGCTTCCGCCCTTGACATAGCAGGTGCCCTGCCCGCGCTGATAGCAGAGTGCCATGCAGACGAAGGGGCAGACGTCCACGGGGATACCCAGATAGCCGTAGTAGGTGGAGTACACTCCGATGAGCAGCGGGTGCTTGAAAAAGCGCTTGAGCAGGTCGCCGGTGATGACGGAGCCGTACTCATAGAGCTCGGGGAAGCGCTCGCGGCTGATGGGCTTCTCCTCGGCGAGGTCGGCGTACATCTGCTGGAACTGCTCCGCCACCTTGTCGCAGAGCTCCTGATAGCGGTCTACGGCCTCTGCCTCCTGGGGCGACACCTTTTTCAGCAGGTTCTTGAAGCCCTCGTAAGAGCCCGGGACGGGTACGGACAGCTGGTCGCCGACGGCGAGACGGAAGGTCTCATGCTGCACTACGAACTCCAGCTGGTCATATATGCCCAGGTCCTCGAAGATTTTTCGCAGCGCGCCTTTATCCCCACGGAAGTCGTCGGTGATTCCGTAGAGCTGGTGCAGAGCCGTCTCGAACTCAAAGCGTCCGCGCCTGAAGGACGAGCCGGTGCCGCCGGTGATGTTGTGCTTCTCGATGAGCAGCGTGTTCTTGCCGCCCTTCTGCAGCGCGAGCGCACCGATGTTGCCACCGGAACCCGCGCCGGCAACAATAGCGTCGTATTTTTTCATTGCAGCCTCCTTTTGGTGTTGAAGGGTTTACAGGTAACTGCGTTAAACTTATATCATTGCTCAGATTAAATCAATATAAGGCTTGAAAAAACACAGAAAAAACGCTATAATTTGATTGTGATTTTGATTTAATCACAGAACTGGAGGCGGGAAAATGAAGTTCAAAGCCCTGGTCGCACCCACGATAGGCGAGCTGTTCGACAGTACGATACAGGATATGATCCTCTCCGGGGAGCTGGCAATAGGGGAAAAACTGCCGACGGAGCAGGAACTGGCGGAGGAACTGAGGATAAGCAAGAGCGCAGTGCACCAGGGGATCAAGCGCCTGGAGCGGCAGGGGTTCCTGCGCATTGTACCTCGCCACGGTGTGTTTGTAGCCAACTACCCTGAAACCGGCAACCTTGATACGCTGGTCGCCCTTCTCAAGCACAACGGCAACAAATTGGACTACAAAACCGTGGCCTCAGTCCTGCAGTTCCGGGAGGCGAACGAGGGGATGGCGGTCCGGATGTTGGCGGAGAAGCACACTACGGGTCACATATTGCGGCTCAGGATGTACATTGACGACATAAAAAAGGCCGCCGCAGGAAGCCCTGCGGCGAGCCCGGACGAGTTGGCGGAGCTGCTGTTCAGTTATCACCTGTATATTGGGCTGCAATCAGGCAACAACGTCATACCCATGGTGATGAACGCTTTCCACGATGTGAGCGCGGTGTTTTGGCGCACCTGGATTGTGAATATGGGCGTGGACGAAGCGGTGGATTTCCTCGAGCGCTTCACGGCTTATATCGCGGAGGGCGACGGCGGGGGCGCCATGGAACTCTATAGAAAGAGTGCTGAGGAGTATTTGGAACAATACTATAAATAACCGCGTTGTTAGTGCGCTATTGTGCAAGGAATTTAAGTAAAAAGCTGTTTCGCCAACCCGGGATTGATATCCCGGGTTATTTTTTTATTAGCTCCTGGAATTCCTGCGCCGAGATTTCCCCGGCCTTCGCCCGCTCAAGAAGGCGTTTGGCGAAAGATACCCATTCGTTGAATTCTTTCTCCGCATTTACCTTGTTGTTTTGGTTGCGGCGTTTGCGGGCGTTGTGTGTCTTGTAAGCTGTACGGTAGATAGTCAGCAGGGTGTCTGCGTTAATCTTCTCTTCGTAGTCCAGCTCGCGGCACATTTTCCCATTAGATTGTACCCGGCAGCAGTACTGCTCGTCGCTGCGGTTGAGCGGTACGAAATAGTTCCCGCAGTTCTTGCATTTTTTGATGTGGATGTCATTCGCAATCATCAGGTACATGTCCAGGCAGCAAGCCGAGTATATGTCGGACGGGTCCTGGAGTATTAGCTCGCGGGTGAACTCCAGCTGCTTGTCCTCTATCAGCTTTACCAGGCTCTCAAGTTGTATGGCGTCCGTGCCGCTTATTACAGACTTGAAGTCCATGTTCTTGCCGTTGTGCTCGAGGAAGGCTGAGGAGTCTGGGCGAAGTATACGGTCGCGTTTCAGTGTCTTGCCAAGCGGTGACGAATATTTCTCGTGGAGGTTATACAGCAGGTTTATGGGAGAGCGGTCCAGGAACTGGTCGTCAAAGAAGGAGCGGAACAAAAAAGCGCGCTGAGTGTTGCTGAGCCTGGTCAATACGTCCGCCTGGCTTGAATCCAGGCAGCACACGAGCGCGTCGCCGAGAAGGGACAGCTTGTCCGTATAGAATTCAAGCCATTTCAGATATTCGTGAAGCTGGTCGCATACCACGTTCCAGTAGAACTCCTCGTTCATAAGCCTGTCTACCTCATCGTACGTTTCGATGAGATAAGGGCTTGGATGCTGGCTGTAAAAGCTGTAGTCGTTGAAGTCGCTCCACAGCTTCTCAAGCGGCAGGCTGGAGCTCCACCAGGAATGCAGGCGCCGTATTTCGTTGTAAACCTCAAATGCGCTGGCGAGACAGACCGGCACCAGGTGATGGTCAAAGTTCTGAGACTGTATTAGATTGAGATTGTTCCTCATCTTTGAGGTCAGCGATGGCAAGGCCTCGTTGGATATGCGCAGGAAATCTATCATGTGCTGGCCTATTGGGGTAGTGTCGCAACTTATGCATATGAACTCGTCTGACCCGGGTGCCTTCTGCCTAAAAACAGACATGTACTCTCGTGTTGAATTTCCGTCTATGCTGAGCTTGACATAGATATCAGGCGGTCTTGTGTTGTTGATGCTCATGGCCCCTCCTCTGTCTACATGCACAATGTAGACACTAATAATTTATTTAAAACGACATATTCTTCTTTGTAGACAAGCCAGTTTTGTAGACAGGGCAAAAGTCTTTTCTCATGTCAACAAAAATAGCGGATAATTATTGACTATATTTGTGATTAATGCTATATTGAACTTGGCTAAGGCGCTTGGACGCCAGAAAAAACTGCGTATTTAGTAGACATTGGATATCAACGTGTAGACAGTAATAAATTCTGTGGCGACAGCATATGACTTTTAGCTCGATTCTGATTATAAGTCCTTTTGTGAGTTGTGTCTAGTTTATTTTGCGATATCGCTGAAATTTGGGTTGTTTCTACAATCGAAAAAATAGAGGAGGTAAACATCAAGTGAGCAAGATTACGCTGAAAACAGAGAACTGCAAAGCTTGCGGAAACTGCATACGCAACTGCAAACGCGGGGCCCTTTCTTTTACCGATGAGGTGAACGACAAGGGATATAGGACAGTCGTGGTGGACGAAAGCAAGTGCATATATTGCGGCATGTGCTACACGGTCTGTCCCGATTATGTATTCAGCATCGAAGAAGGGAGCGAGACAGCATGAAGAAGCTGATGAAAGGCAACTACGCCTTGGCCGAAGGAGCGATACGCGCCGGTTGCCGGATGTTTGCGGGCTATCCTATAACGCCGCAGACCGAGATTCTGGAGTACATGTCGTCGCACATGCGCGAGGCCGGCGGAGAGTTCGTTCAGACTGAGAGTGAGCTTGCAGGTATCAACATGGTTATCGGGGCCGCCGCGGCCGGGCAGAGAGCCATGACCAGCTCGTCGGGCCCGGGCTTTTCGCTGAAGCAGGAGGGCATATCCTACCTGTCTTCCATGGAACTCCCGGCTGTTATAGTCGACGTTATGCGTTACGGCATCGGCCTCGGAAACGTTGTTTTGGGACAGGCCGACTATTTCCAGGCCACCAAAGGCGGCGGCCACGGCGGATACAAGGTACCCGTTTATGCCCCGGCGTCTGTACAGGAAAATGTCGACTTCGTGTTCAAGGCGTTTGATACCGCTGAGAAGTACCGCACGCCTGTAATCCTCCTGTCCGACGCGGCAATCGGCCAGATGATGGGCTCGGTAGAGCTCCCGGCCCCCATAGAGCATGATATCAACAAGTTTGACTGGACGCTCAAGGGACGCGACGCCGCGCATCCCACAGGCCGCAAGATGACTGACGTCATCTACTACGATTACGCCTATGATGACTACGACCCGCACATCCGGGCCCGCTACGGCAAGATGCGCGACGAGCTGCAGGAGTGGGAAGAGGTGCAGTGCGACGACGCCGAGCTCATCCTTGTCTCTTACGGCATCAGCTCCCGAGTCTGCAAGGAAGCTGTGAAGATTGGCCGGGGCGAGGGCCTGAAAATAGGCCTGCTGCGCCCGATAACCCTCTGGCCGTTCCCGGAGAAGGCGCTCAAAAAGTTTAACGGCAAGATAAAGGGCTATCTCACCGTGGAGATGAACGCCTGCGGCCAGATGGTGGAGGACGTAGCGCTGCACGCAGGCGGCACGAAGGTCTATTCCGATCCCACCGGCAGAAAGGTCGCCGACAGCGAGGAGCTTATAGCCCTTGTCCGCAGCATATTTGACGGCAAAGTTAAGGAGGCATATTGATATGGCCATAACTAAGAAAATACCCGATACTATCTATGCCGCAAACTCGTTTTGCCCGGGCTGCGGTCACGGTATTGTGATAAGGCTCATAGGCGAGGTGCTCGATGAGATGGGGATGTCCGACAGGGCTATAGGCGTGCTCGCAGTCGGCTGCGCATGCCTCGTAAACCGTTCCCTGGCGGTTGATCTCATGCAGAGCGCGCATGGGCGCACCGCAGCTGCCGCAGACGGCATAAAGCGCACCCGTCCCGGAAACCTCGTGTTTACATATCAGGGCGACGGCGATGCAATTTCCATAGGAATAGCCGAGACCCTTTATTCAGCCCAGCGCCATGAGAAGATAACACAGATAATCGTCAACAACGGCGTGTTCGGCATGACAGGCGGACAGATGTCCCCCACAACGCTCGTCGGTCAAAAGACCGCGACTTCAGAGCAGGGAAGAATAGCGGAGCTCAACGGCGACCCCGTGAATATAATCGGCCTGCTCTCGCAGTTCAATCCTGCGTACCTGGCCCGCGGCAGCGTCCACGACGCGGCGCACATCCTCAAGACAAAGCAGTACATAAGGAATGCATTTGAAAAGCAGATGCGCGGAGAGGGATATACATGTGTTGAAATAATCTCGCCCTGTCCCACTAACTGGCACATGACCCCCCAGCAGGCCTCTGCGCGCATAGCAAGCGAAGTCCTCGAGGTATATCCCCTGGGCGAATTTGTGAAGGGAGAGTAAGCGGCATGATAAAAGAATTCGTATTCTCCGGTTTCGGCGGCCAGGGCGTGCTCACGGCAGGGACTCTGCTCGCAAACACCGGCGCCATAAACGACTATGAAGTGTCCTGGATACCGTCTTACGGCTCAGAGATGCGCGGCGGTACTGCCAACTGCGTGGTGAAGATAGGGGATGAGGAGGTCCCGTCCCCGTTCGCCAAAAGAATTGACGTGCTGGTAGCTATGAATAAGCCCTCGCTTGAAAAGTTTTCAGGCCTGGTGCGCAGGCCCGGCGGCGTCATAGTTGTAAACAGCTCGGTTGTACATGACATACCGGAGTATGAAAACGTAACTGTGATTGCGGTGCCCATGATGGAAATCACCCTCAAGCACGACAACGAGCGCGGCTCAAACATAGTGGCTGTCGGGGCTGCCGTCGGCGCATCGGGCGTTATGAGCCGTGAGATGATGATAGAGGGCATCAAGGCCTATTTCGCAAAGTACGGCAAGGCCAATGAGAAGAATATTGCCGTTTTCAATGAGGGGTATGACTTTGCAAGAAAGGAATTAAATAAATGAACCTTGAAAAGCTCCTAAGGCCCAAGAGTGTTGCCGTCATAGGCGCCAGTGACAAGCCGGGATTCGGGCTTTCGACTTGCGAGAACCTTATTCGCTCTCATCGCCAAGAGGACATATTCTTCGTGCATCCCAAGCGGGAGAGCGTGCTGGGGAAAAAGTGTTATAAGAGCATAGCCGACCTGCCGCAGCAGGTGGACATGTGCATAATACTGCTGAACAAGAGCCTGGTCATCTCAACACTGGAGCAGGCTGCGGCTTGTGGCTGTAAGTCGGCTATTGTGTACGCCAGCGGCTATGGCGAGACCGGGGACAAAGAGGCCGAAAAGGAGCTGCGCGAAACCGCCGAGCGCCTTGATATGGCCGTCATGGGCGTCAACTGCGCCGGATATATCAGCAACAACGACGACCTGTTTCCCTTCGGCATGATAGTCAAGCGTGACGCTCGACCCGGCAACATAGCCATTATCTCTCAGTCGGGTAAAATCTGCCTTAACATGATGCAGGTTGACTATATGAATTTTTCCTACCTGATATCTGCGGGCAACTGCTCGTGCATTATGGTGGAGGACTATATAAGCTACCTGATAGACGACCCGGGGACCAAGGTTATAGGGCTCTACCTGGAGGGCGTCAAGGATCCGGAGAAGTTCGCGGACGTCCTCAGGCGGGCCGCCGAGATAAGGAAACCCATAGTCATACTCAAGGTGGGCAGGAGCGAGGCCGGCAGCAGGGTGGCGTCCTCACACACGGGCAGCCTGTCCGGCTCCGATAAGGCCTTTGACGCGCTGTGCAGGAAGTTCGGCATAATCCGTGTCGACGACATCGAAGAGCTTGTCCAGATGTGCCATATGCTGAGCGTGATGCCGGAGCTGCCGGCCATCCCGACAATAAGCGCCATGTGTCTGTCCGGCGGCGAAACCGGCGTATGTGCTGACGTGGGTACGCTCAACGGCCTGGAATATCCGGCCTTCACCGAGGAGACGCTCGCAAAGCTCACTGAGCTGCTGCCGGATTACGCGTCGCCGGCCAACCCGCTGGATATGACCGCGACACTTTCACACGACGGTCCCAAGTACGCGGAGGTCATCAAGGCAATCATGCAGGACCCCAACGTCGGAATGGTGCTGTGCGGCCAGACCGTACTGCCGCACCAGTCCGAAGAGGACGTCATATACCCGATGTCCGACGGTATGGTGATAGCCGCAAACGAGCGGATAAAGCCGGTCGCAGTCATAAACTTCTTCAACTGCGACAGGGATCCCGTGATACGGGCCAAGCTAGAGAAGGCCGGCGTTGCGCTGCTGCCGGCTCCGGGTACGGCGTTCAAGCTTTTGAGGCACCTCATGGACATGGTGAAGTACAAGCCGGAGGAAAAGACGCTCACCCTCGCGGTACCGCATCCGGCGGCAAACGGCAGGGTGGCGCTCAGCGAGTATGACAGCAAGATGGAGCTGCAGGATTTCGGCGTCAAGGTGCCGTATTCCGAGGTCGTGAAAAGCGAAGAGCAGCTTGAACGCGTCTGCTGCGAGGTGAGCTATCCATGCGTCGCCAAAATTGAGTCCGCAGATATACTGCACAAGTCGGACATAGGCGGAGTAAAGCTGAATCTAAACAATGCCATGGAACTGCGGGAGGCCTACAGGGAAGTGCTGAAAAACGCCGCGGAGCGTGCCCCGGAAGCGAAGATAAACGGCGTGCTGGTGCAGCCCATGCTTCCGAAAGGCGTGGAAGTAATACTCGGCGTGAACGTTGACCCGCAATTTGGGCCTATGGTGCTTTGCGGCCTCGGCGGCGTGTTTGTTGAGGTGTTTAAGGACGTGGCGCTGTATCCGGCGCCGCTGAACAAGGGCGAGGCAATGGATATGCTGCGTTCTTTGAAGGGCTACAAAATGCTGACAGGCTACCGAGGCGGCGAGAAGTGCGACGTGGATGCACTGGCGGACCTGATGGTACAGGTTTCCGAATACGCAGTCGCAAACAGGGACACCCTGTGCGAAATGGATTTGAACCCTGTGTTCGTGTACGGTGAAGGCAAGGGAGTTGAAATAGCCGACGCCGTCATAATAAAGAGAAACTAAGCGCGGGAGAAGTGAGAAAAGCGGCTGCCGCTTTCAAGGAGGGACTGCGGTGGCCAAGACAAAGGGTCAAGAGGAGGAGAACACAATGGCTCAAAGCAAACAAAAAAAGTGGATAGCATTCATCGTACTAACCATTGCGGCGGGGCTGATTTACCGCGTCCCGTACCTTAAGACCGTGTTTTATGACCCCCTGGTAGCGGCATTTTCAATTACAAATACGGAAGTAGGCACCATGATGAGCGTCTACTCGGTAGTAAAGACTGTGCTGTATATACCTGCGGGCATACTGGTCGACAGGTTTGACAACCGAAAGATGCTGGTATTTTCCATGCTGATGCTCGCCGTGCTGACTTTCATTTACGCGCTGATTCCGAGCCTTATGATAGTTTACATACTGTACGGGCTCATGGCGGTGTCCAACGTAATCTTCTGGACCGCATTTATCAAGGCCGTCCGTATGTTCGGCTCCGAGAAGGAGCAGGGCTCCGTGTTCGGATATTCCGAGGGCATCCGTGCGGTTGCGTCCCTTGTCATCAACTTCATAGCGCTTTGGATGTATGCAAAGCTTGAGGTTACAAGCGACAGCCCGCTCACCGGGATACTTATACTCTACGGCGCCATCTACCTTGCCATGGGCGTGGCCATCTGGTTCCTTATCCCGTCCGGCACGGGCAACGAGGATGGGCATCATGCAACCTTCCGCGACTATGTGAATGTCCTGAAGATACCCGCCGTCTGGATAGTTTCGCTCCTGGTCATGTGCTGCTACAGCGTACAGGTCGCTTCGGAATACACCACGCCTTACCTTAGCGACGTAATGCTCATGTCCGCCGCAACCGCCGGTGTTGTCGCTACAATTCGCAGTTACGGCGTCGGCCTGTTTGCAGCTCCAATCATTGGCAAAATCACCGACAGAGTGAAAGTGCCCTACTCTGTGTCCGTAATCATACTTCTGGTTCTCGAAATCGTAATGACGACCATACTGCTTGTCCTTCCCGGCGAGCCCAGCGTGCTTATAATAAGCATAGTCGTCATACTGGCGTTCGCCTGCTTCATGTACGCCCTGCGCGGTGTATACTACGCGACATTGGGTGAAGCGGGCGTACCTGTGGCGCTCACTGGTACGGCTACCGGCGTAATATCGGTTATCGGCTATCTGCCCGACGCATTTATGAACCTGCTGATAGGCAACAAGCTTGACCAGTATCCCGGCGCCGCGGGCTACAAGTACATTTTCACTTACATGATAGGCTTTGCCGTCGCGGGCGTCATAATAGCTTTCATTATCAACCGCATCGGCAAGCGCAACGCCGCGAAGGCCGTTCCTGCCGACGAAGCTTAATCGTGTGAAGCCGGGGTGCGGGGACATGTTTCCCGCACCCTGCGCGGGCGCAAATGAGTTTTGTCCAAAACACTAAGAACGGGGAACACAAGCTATGACAACTACATTAATAGTAGTCGGCGTTTATATGGCCATCATGCTGGCCGTCGGCATATTATTCACCAAAAAGGCCAACAGCACTGAGGATTACTATTTGTCCGGCCGGTCTTTGCCCGCGCCGGTACTGATGTTTACATTTGCGGCAACCTGGATAGGCGCCTCTTCAACTCTTGGCAAGGCGGGGCTGGCCTACACGGATGGCATTTCCGCCATATCGCCCACTATTGGCTCATTTATCGCATTTTTTATATTCACGGCTTTCGCCGGGCGCATAAGGCGAATAGGCGCTGAGCATAGTATAAGCTCCATACCGGATCTCTTTGAAAAACGGTTCGGTAAAGCCACCGCGCTGATTGCCGCGCTCACAATAGCGTGGACGATGATTTGCACTACGGGTACACAGCTCATAGCGTTTTCAAAAGTCCTCGAGTACATGTTCGGGCCGTATGGCATCTCTTACGAGCAGTCGCTCATTATAGCTATGGCTATAGTCGTCTTTTATACTATGCTCTCCGGCATGTACGGCGTTGCCTACACCGACGTCATACAGGGCATAATATTGCTCATTGTGATAGGCGTGGTACTGCCGTTCGGAGCGCTTGACAAGACGGGCGGGTTTGAAGGGCTCAAAGCGTCGCTTGACCCGGATTACTTTGTTTTCAAGCCTGACATAAGTATGATTGGCTACACTATTACGTCCTTGCTGTACTTTGTGGCCGGGCCTCCGTACTGGCAGCGGGCGTTTGCGGCAAAGTCGTCCAAATCCGCTACGGAGGGCTCGCTGGGCGGCAACATAATAATAATTTTCTACACGCTGGCCGTCGTGCTTATAGGCATCTGCGCCGCTAGCATGTATCCCGGAGTGTCGGACAGCGACACCGAGCTGGTAATGCTTATGATGACCGAGGAGTATTTCCCGCCTATCATATACGCGCTGACCATAGCGGCCATATTGGCCGTAATTATGAGCACTACGGACAGCTACCTGATACTCTCTGCACAGACTGTGACTACAGACATTGTATGCCGGGTCAAAGGCATAAAAAGCCAGAAGGAAGTTGTGCTAATAAGCCGCATATCCGTGGTCGCCGTGGGCGTTTTCGCCCTGCTCTACGCCCTGAAGATGAGCAACATATTTGAGAGCATGATGCTTTCGATGACTCAGTTTTCCGCCGGCATAGCTGTTCCCGCCCTCGCCGCGCTCTTCTCAAAACGCGTGACCCGTCAGGGGATGCTCGCCAGCATGATAAGCGGTCTGGCGTTTTCCGTTATATGGGCGACGGTCCTCAACAATCCGTGGGGGCTGAGCGAGGCCATATCCGGCAGCGTAGTGAGTCTGATAGTCATAGTCGCCGTGTCGGCCTGCACGCAAAAAAGCTCTGAGCCGGCGCCGTTCTTCAACTGAAACCAACGCGCGATAACAATACGGAGGTAAACAATGCGTATAGTAAACACCTGCCATTATGCCAATCTGCCCAAGGAACACCCGGCTTTCCAGAGAGTGCTTTCCAAGGCGGAGTTTGTCACCTGCGAAAAGGCGCAGCTCACCAGCGAGGAATTGCTGGAGTTTGTGCAGGGCGCAGATGCGCTGATAAGCGGCACGGACTTCATAAGGGAGGATCTCCTGAAACGCTTCCCAAAATCTCTAAAAGTGATTTCCCGCCCGGCGGTCGGCTATGACCGGGTGGATATAGCGGCGGCGCGCCGCCAGGGCATAGACGTTTGCAACGCGCCGGGCAGCAACAGCGAATCCGTAGCGGACTTGCTCATAGCGCTTATGATAATGGGCGCAAGGGACGTCTACAACAACATCAGCGACGTGCGCAACGGAAAGTGGGGCGTTCGCCACAAGGGCATAGACCTCAAGGGGAAAACCGTAGGCATCGTCGGCCTTGGAGCAATAGGAAAGGCCCTTACCCGCCGCTGCCGCGGCTTCGACATGAGGCTCCTGGCCTACGACCCGTACATAAACGAGGAGTTCTGCGCTGAAAACGGCGTCAAGTCCGTTGAATTCGACGAGCTGCTGTCCGACAGTGATTTCATAGTGCTTGCAATGCCGCTCACGGATTCCACCTACCACATGATAAACGCGGATTCGATAGCCAAAATGAAGGATGGAGTCATAATAGCCAACGACGCCAGAGGCGGCGTTGTGGACGCTCAGGCGATGGTCGCGGCGCTCAAGAGCGGGAAGGTGGGTTTCTACGCTACCGACGTCACCGACCCGGAGCCGCCGGCGGCCGATGACGAGCTGCTCCATCTTGAAAACTGCATTGTCACCTCGCATATGGGGGCCGAGACGACGGATGCAACGAATAACATGATGGCCATGGCGCTGACCAACGCCATGGATGTGCTAGAAGGCAAAGAGTGCAAAAACATCGTAAATCGCTGAAAAAGGAAAAGAAAGGAGAAAACAGATGAAACCGTATCTTATAGTCGAGTGGAACGACATAGAGAGCGAAGCGCATGGCTGGCTGTGCATACACAACCTCATAAAGGGCCTCGCAGGCGGCGGCACGAGGATGCACCCCTCAGTAACCCGTGAGGAGGTCATGCGCCTCGCCGAGATAATGGCGTACAAGTACAATGCCGCCGGCATACCTGACTGCGGCGGGTGCAAGGCCGGCATCGTTTACGATAACAAGGCTCCGGATGCCCGCGACGTGCTGAAGCGTTTCTTCGCCGCCATGCGTCCCTACGTCGAGATTGGCCTTGCCCTCGGGAACGACCTGGGTACAACCGGCCCGGAAATTGCGGCCATCCGCGCCGAGCTTGGAATGGCCACGATGACCGAGACGAAGAGTCAGCGTGCAGACAAGCAGATGAGCGCCAATATGCAGAAGAAGGCCAAGCTGCTGCACGAAAAGTACGACGTGTTCACTGTTAACGACGCCATGACAGGCTACGGTACCGCCGCCTGCGCGGATGTCGCATGGCGAAGGAAGCACGGTGAGCCGAACGGCGCGAGGGTACTGGTCCAGGGCTTCGGCAATGTCGGCGCCAGCGCGGCGTACCGTCTGTACAAGCTGGGCTATAAGATTGTGGGCATCTCTGACGCGAAGCAGCTGGTGGTCTGCGAGGACGGCCTCGACGTGCCGTACCTCTATGAGCATCGTACCGAATACCTCGAGATGGATACAGAGAGCTTGAAGCCGGAGTACAAGGTCCTTCCAAATACCGAATGGATGAACGTGGAATGCGACATCTTTATCCCCGCCGCGCTCGAGGCCGTCATTAACAAGGATACCGTCAACAAGATTACTGCCTCCGTCATTTCCGAGGGAGCAAATATCCCCACGACCGAAGAGGCCGACAAGGTGCTGCGTGAGCGCGGGACCTATGTGATTCCGGACTTTATTGCCAATCTCGGCGCTATCCGCTTCCATGGCTATGCCAGGCTGGGGCTTATAGACTTCACCCCTGAATCGGCCATCAACGACGTAATAAAATGCAGTGAGGACAACACCAACCGGCTGCTCGACGAGAACGAAAAGACAGGGGAGTATTTCCGCGATATAGCCTACCGGCTCTTCGCACCGACCAAGCAGTCCGAGTTCGAGTTCTAAACACATTTCAGCCGCTGCTGAATTTCTCTCCCTAGTTTACTTATAAGAAAGGAGCCGCAGTTCGCAGACTGCGGCTCCTTTCTAACTGTGTTCTCATTCAAATTCCAACGCTCCGAGAGCTATGCACTCGCCGCTCTGGCGGTCGAAAAGCATGATGTTCTCGCTGCCGGTTTTGACTCGCACCTTGGTGCCGAGCCTGAACAGCGTGCTGCCGAATACGACGCCGGTCAGCAGGTAATCGCCGACGCGAATCTTGATTGTAGACTCCATGCCGGTGGGCATGGCGCCGTATATCTCGCCGTCGAGGCCGCCGGTTTGGCTTATCTCGATGAACTCGGGGCGTATGCCGAGCACCAAATCCTCGTTTGTGAGAACAGGGTCGTCCTGGATGGAGAAGTCCTCCTCTGTCACCTTCGAGATATGGTAGCGGAAGGTCTCGTCCTTGTTGGACTTCTCGACGTAGCCCTTGGCTTCGGCGGCCTTTCGGCGCACCTGCTCACGCTCCGAGGCGAGAGCGTCGCGGCGGGCGAACCAGGCGTTGAGCTCCAGCTTTTCCGCCGGGCGGAACAGGGCCTTGACATTGTCGAAAACCGTCAGCTCCACGGCGCCGTCGGCGCGCTGCGCCCCCCTGGCCTCGACAAAGTTTATGGCTGGGTTGCCGACGAAGTCAGCGACAAAGAGGTTGGCCGGGCGGTGATAGACGTCAAGCGGCGGCTCGTACTGCTGCAGTACGCCGTTATTGATGAGGCATATCTGCGTGGCGAGGGTCATGGCCTCCATCTGGTCGTGCGTGACGTAGACAAAGGTGGAGCCCGTCTCAACGTGCAGGCGCTGCAGCTCATAGCGCATTTCCAGGCGGAGCTTGGCGTCGAGGTTGGAGAGCGGCTCATCCATGAACAGCACGCTTGGCTCCGGTGCGAGGGTGCGCGCTATGGCGACGCGCTGCTGCTGGCCGCCGGAGAGCTCGGCGGGGTAGCGGTCCATGAACATGCCTATCTTGACGATGCGGCTCACGCGGCGGACGGTGAGGTCAATTTCCTCCTTGGTGAGCTTGCGCGTCTCGCGTACCACTTCGCCGTTCTTGACCAGTTCAAACTCGTCGTTTAGCTCGCCGCCGTTGGCCTGCGCGGACTTCTTCGCGCTCTCGGCCTTGGCGAGCATGGAGCTTATCTCGCCGGAGACGTCGGGCTTGTTCTCGAGGTGATAGCCGTAGAGCTTCTTCGCCGTGAACATGGAAATGTTAAAGGCGTCGATGAGCTTTATGTACAGCTTGTTCTCGTCGAGCTTGCCCTTCTTGTCGCGGCACTCCTCGATTATCCTGACTACTTCGTCGGGCTTCTGCAGTATCTCGGCCAGCTTCGCGGCGTTCTTCGCCTCAAAGTCAATCTTGGGCAGCGGCTCTTTTACGTTGCTCAGGCCGAAGGCGATGTTGTCGTATACGGTCATATTCGGCCAGAGGGCGTAGTTCTGGAACAGGAAGCCCACCTTGCGCTTGTTGGCCGGGACGTTGATGCCCATGTCGCTGTCGAACACAACCTGGTCGCCTATCGTGATGCGGCCGCTGGTGGGCGTCTCCAGACCGGCTATCATGCGCAGGGTGGTGGTCTTGCCGCAGCCGGAGGGGCCGAGCAGCGTGACAAAGGCGTTGTCCTCTATGACCATGCTCAGGTCCTCCACGGCGTAGAATTTGCCCCAGCGTTTGGTCACATGTTCAAGTCTTATTTCGGGCATGGTTTAACCTCCTATTCCCTTGTCCAGGCTGGCTCCGGTTATCTTGTTGACCAGGGCGTTGCAGACCAGAATCGTGATGATGAGCAGCAGGTTGATGCCGCTGGAGAAAGCGTAGAGGCCCATTTCGTCGAAGTAGTCGAGCGTGGTGGCCAGGATGAAGCCCTGGGTGCACAGCAGCATGAACAGGCTCAGCTCACGCAGGCAGGTCATGAAGGGCAGCAGGTAACCGCTTATGATGCTGGTCTTTTGGATGGGGATGATTATGCGGGTCATGCGCTTGACCCAGGGGATGTTGAGTATCATGGCGCTCTCTTCAATCTCACCCGAGAGCTGAAGCATGGAGTTGAGCGCGCTGCGGCTGGCAAAGGGGATGTACTTGATGGTACCCACGATGATGAGCAGCGTGTAGGTGTTGAAAAGATTCAGGTGCTCGTTCGAGAAGAGCACGAAAAAGGCCGCGCCGACGGCGATGGACGGCATCAGGTAGGGCAGGAAGGCCATGGAGTTGACGTAGGTTGCCCACTTGCTGCGCCGCTTCTTGCTGACGGCGTAGCCTATCATGGTGCCGAGCGTGCCGGCGAGCAGCGCGCAGCATATGCTGACCCAGATGGTACCCTTGTAGGCGTTCCAGATTGTGTCATTGTATAAGATGCCTTTTTGTCCGTACATTCCGTTCTCGGTGATGTTCTCGCTGGTGAGCCACCACTTGGTGGTCAGATTGCTGGGGTCGCCGGTGTACAGGAAGGAGTAGTCGCCGGGGTTGGGCAGGAAGGTCTCGAAGGCGAAGGAGACGATGGGGAAGATGCTGGTGAAGAAGGTCAGGATGATGAGTATGATTGCTATAACCACCCTGCCGGTCTTGCCGAGGTTTATTTTGGATATCTGCCCGCTCTTGCCTGTGACGGTGGTGTAGTTTTTGCGGCTCTGCAGGCTGAGCTGGTTGAGCAGCATGATGGCCACGCCGAATATCATCATTATGATGGCCAGGATGCTGGCCTCGCCGGTGTACTTGGAGTTCATCGACACATACTTGGTCGAGAGCGTGGTGAAGTTCAGGTAGTGCGGCACGGGGTAGCTGCCCATGGCGCTGCCGAACACCAGCAGAATGGTGGAGAGTATGGCGGGCTTGACCATGGGGAGGGTGATGCGGAACATTATCTTCCACTTGGGAGTGTCGAGTATGGTCGCGGCCTCCTCAAGGTTGGCGTCCATGTTGCGGAAAATGCCGCCTATCAGGATGTAGGCGAAGGGGGCGTAGTGCAGTCCCAGGACTATAACGCTCGGAAACAGCCCCACGCACCACCAGGCGGGCATCTCTATGCCCAGCGTGGCGGCCAGCAGGCCGTTGGAGGTGCCGGTGACGGCGTTGGAGTTGAAGAGGTTCTGCCACACGACGGCGAGAGTCCACTGCGGCATGATGTAGGGGAAGATAAAGATGCTGCTCAGGTATTTGCGGAAGGCCAGGTTCGTTCTCGTGACGAGGAAGGCCATTATGCCGCCGAAGAGTATGGACACAACGCAGGCGCCCACGCTCATGAGCAGGGTGTTTATCAGCGGGGTCCAGAGGTTGGTCTTTGCCAGGTTGCTTGTAAAGAGGTCTATGTAGTTGACGAGCGTGTATCCCTCGGCCTGGCCGGTGAGGTGGGCGTCTATGGTGCCGGGGTGTATCGTTATGGTGTCCTGGATTATGGCCGCGATAGGCGCGAAGGTTGTGACGGTCACTACTATGCCCATAAGCAGGAGTATGACGTTGTAGGGCTTCGAGAGGTAGGTCTTGAGCCTGTTGAAGAGTATGGTCGACCTGCCGGCCCGGAGGGTGCTTGACTGGTTCATATGATTCCCCCGTTTTCTTGGTAAGTCAAGCGCCTCTGAACCGTTTTACGCGAGTCCAGAGGCGCTTTTTTCGCTTCGCGCCTCACACCGGGCGCAAAGTGTTATGCGACAGCGTACTTGTCGAGAGTCTCAATCCAGCTGCCGACAGTGAATGCAACATCGGCGCAGTACTCGGGGTCCTCGAGCACGAGCTGGCCGTCGCCGACCCACCAGTCATAGCCGCGGTCGTTGAGGGCGTCGAACTCGACGGTCGTGCCGTCCTCGGCCATGCCGCCGGTCTGGTGATGGTAGATTTCCTCGTTCTCAGCGGCGACCTCAGGGTTGGAGGAGTAGCCGCCGATGTCCTTGCCCCAGGCGGAGAAGCCGTCGGCCGTGCAGGTCATGTAGGCGATGAAGGCGCAGGCGGTCCAGGGCAGCGGGCTGTTCTCGGTGACGAACAGGTAGTGGCAGTAGCCAAAACCGCCGATGCCTGTGTAGTCGTCGTTGTAAGCGGCGACGGTGATGTTGTTCTTGGAGACGGTGGCGCTCTCCTCGACGCTGCGGAGCTTGGAGTAGACTATGAGGCCGAACTGGTCGGTCGCGGAGGCGTCGACGAGGGTGTTGCAGATGGGGCCGTCGTCGGTCTGGGCGTTGTAGCTGCCGACCCAGAGCTTAATCCAGGCGAGGGCGTACTTGCCGTTTTCGCCGAGGCCGAGGTCGGAGGCCTCAGACTCCATCTCGTCGATCGTGGGCTGGAAGTAGGCCTGCTCGTCGGCGGAGAGGGCGTCGAAGGCGTCCTTCAGCATGGTGGCGTAGGTCTCTTCGGTGAGCATGTACAGGAAGTTCTTGCCGACCAGCTCGGAGTCGATGTCCATGAACAGGCCGTGGGCGTCCTCAGCGACGAAGTCCCAGACGTTGTTGAAGGCCTTGTCGCCGGTGTTGTTGTACATAAAGACCTTGTTCAGAGTCTGCAGCGGGAGATAGCCCTCGTACTCCTCGGGAGTGGTGCCGTTGGCGGTGGCCCAGTCGAGGGGGATGAAGGTGTCGAGGATGCCGGTCTGAACCATCTTGGACTCAATCTGGTTGCCGTCCTGGATGAGGGTCATGGCAAAGGTGCCGGTGTCCTTCAGAGAGTCGCTGGTGAGCTGGCTGAAGATGTTGTTGTTCTTCGGCTGCTGCCAGTCTACCTGCATGTTGTAGCTCGGGTCGATGCTCTGCAGGTACTCGATGAAGAGCGGAAGGGCGGTGGCGCCGCGGCTGGAGTTGCCGATGCCGACAAAGGTCTTGCCGTTGGACTCCTCGATGGCCTTGGCGGCCAGCTCCTCAAGGGTCATGCCCTCGGCTTCCTTGATTATCTGCTGCGTAGCTGTGAGCTCGGTGTCATCGGGCGGGTTGTTGACGTCGCCGCCGGAGGTGCCGGGGGCGGGGGTGTCGGTGCTGCCGCAGGCCGCCAGGGCAAAGACCATGACCAGGGCGAGCAGCAGGGAGAGTATGCGTTTCATTTTCATATTTCCTCCTTCGTTATTTTGAATAAAACCAGTTTGCCTCACGCAAACCTGTTTGTTAAATTTATTCTAACGTTATCTTGAATGAAATAACAGTGGACAAAACTGCGCTTTTTTGTACGATACTGATATTTTGGTGAAAACAGATGAAACGGCAGGGGGCTTTGTGCTATAATTAGTCGAAATCACGTTGAAGCCTGGAGGCGGTGTTTTGAAAAAGGCGGTTTGCATATGTCTGGCGCTGGCGCTCGCGCTGTTATCCGCCTGCGGAGAGCAGCCCGGCGAAGCGGAGCTGTCCCTGGCCCCGCCCGAGGACGAGCGCCTGGTGGTCTACACCTCGCACAAGCAGGAGCTGTGGTGGCCCATCGTGCGCGAATTTGAGGAGCGGACGGGCATATGGGTCGACGTCGTGACGGGAGGCAGCAACGAGCTGCTCGAGCGCATCTCTGAGGAGGCTGAGTCGCCGCGCGCGGACGTCATGTTCGGCGGAGGTGTGGACACAATCGAGGTCTACCGTGACTATTTGGAGCCGTACACGGCGGAGGGCATAGAGCATGTCCCGGAGGACTACCGCTCAGAGGGCGGGCTCTGGACGCCGTTTTCCGTGCTGCCCGTGGTCATCATATATAACACCAGGCTCATAGACGACGGGGCCGTAACCTGCTGGCAGGACCTGCTCGAGCCCGCTTTCCGGGGAAAGATAGCATTTGCGGACCCGGCAGTTTCAGGTTCCAGCTTCACCTCGCTTGTGACCATGCTGTATGCCCTGGAAGGCGACGTGGATACCAACCTGCGCGCTTTCGCCGGGAATTTGGGCGGTCGTGAACTCGACAGCTCGGGCGACGTGCTGACCGGCGTGTCCGACGGCAGCTTCTGGATAGGTGTGACGCTCGAGGAGACGGCGCTGAAACGGGTAGACGCCGGAGACAGCCTGCGCCTGGTTTACCCGGACGACGGGACTAGCCTGGTCCCCGACGGCAGCGCCATCGTCAAGGGTGCGGCACATCCCGACAACGCAAAGCGGTTTATAGATTTTACGCTCAGCCCCGAGGTGCAGAAGCTGCTGCTCGAGCAGTACCGCCGCCCGGTGCGCACGGACATCGCTCTCACGGGCGAGCTGCCCGGTGAGGAAGATATGCAGGTGCTCGACTACGACGTGGCCTGGGCCAGCTCCCACCACGACACTGTGCTGATGAGCTGGGCCTTCTACCTGGACAAGGAGGATACGGCATGAAGCGCTTCCTCTCATCGTCCTTCCGCAACCGCCTGTTCGTGGGCTTCCTCTGCGGCTCGCTGATACCGCTGCTGGTCTGCTCTGCTCTTCTGCTACAGATTTTCCGCCTGCAAATGACGCAGGACGCCAAGGACGAGGCGCAGGAGGAGCTCGCCGATGCCGCGCAGCAGCTCGACGAGACGGTGGAGCTGTTTGTACACGCGGCCAGGGCCGTGGAGGCCGACGGTATTATAGCGGACGCGCTGGAAAGCGGGCTCGCCGACGACCCGGTTGTGTATAACCGGTTCCTTGAGCTCACGGGCTCAATACGCGGTTCTGCCTGCATTGAGCTGTACGATGCCTCCGGCAGGCAGCTCTACTCTACGCGCAGCCTCGCCCACTCGGAGCCGCTGCCCACGCGCTGGGGCCTGCTGTACGCCGCCTCCGGCCGACTGTCGCCCGTGTTCCGGCCGGGGGACGACGTCTCGGGCTCCGACGGCACCTGCCTCGCAGGCGCCGTGCCGCTCTCGGGGGAGAGCGGAGGAAACGCGGGCTACCTGCTGGTGCGCTTTTCGCAGTCGGATTTGGACAGGCTGATGGACAGCGCCGTGCCGTCAGGGAACGACTTGCTGCTGCTCAGCTCGTTCTGGCGCAGCGTGTACTGCTCGCAGCCGTCGCTTGCGGACAGCCTGTCCGAAGAATTGCGCGAGCGGCTGCTCTCGGGCGCCGGGCTCAACAGCGGCCAGGACGAATTCAGCTACAGCGTCGCGCGCAGCGCGCCCACCGGGCTCTACATAGTCCTGCGCCAGCCGAAGGTGTTCACCAGCGACACGATATCCCTCGTCTACGCCATCAGCGGCGCCTGCGCGCTGGTGTGCATAGCCGTGTCCGTGCTCCTGAGCCTGACGCTCAGCCGCCAGCTGTCGCGGCCGGTCAGCCGCCTGCACGCCGCGATAGAGGAGGTCTCAAGCCGCAACAACCTCGACGTCTATGTCCAGCCCGAGCACGACGACGAGCTGGGTGCTTTGGCCGAGCGCTTCAACGGAATGCTCATCGCGCTCAAGCGCAACCAGGAGCAGCTCGTTGAGAACCAGCGTGAGCTCAATGAGGCGCAGATACGCATGCTGCAGGCCCAGCTGAACCCGCACTTCCTGTGCAATACCCTCGACACCATGAAGTGGTTCGGCAAGATAAACAAGGTGCCCGAGGTGGCGGTGATGTCGACGGATTTGGCGGACATACTGCGTTTTTGCGTTTCTCCGGAGGAGTTCGTGCCGCTCAGCCGCGAGCTCGAGCTCATAGGCCGCTATGTTGAGATACAGCGCATACGCTTTTCCGGTTCCTTCACCTTCAGGGTAGATGTCCCGGAGGAGCTTGAAGGAGCCCTGGTGCCTAAGATGATTCTCCAGCCCATAGTCGAGAACGCGCTTTTGCACGGCCTGGAGGACGTGCCCGACGGCGTCGTCGAGGTCTTGGCGCGCGCGGACGGCGAGGTGCTGAAGATATGCGTCTCGGATAGCGGGCACGGCATCCCGGCAGAGCTCGAGGGCGAGTATTCCTGCCGGGGGGAGGAGCGCTCGCGCGGGCATCTGGGGCTCTACAACGTGGACACCATCATAAGGAAACACTACGGCGCCGGTTACGGCCTGCGCCTTGAAAACCGCAAGGACGGGCCGGGTACGGTGGTCACGGCCACGCTGCCGCTCGTGTACAAGGAGGCATAGGAATGTTGAAAGTGCTGGTCGTTGAGGACGAGGAGCTCATAAGGCGCGGCATAGTCCTGGCCGTGGACTGGGCGGCTCTGGGCTGTGTGGTAGTCGGCGAGGCATCCAACGGCGAGGAGGCGCTTGAGGCCGTGGAGCGGCTGAACCCGTCGCTTATCATAACCGATTTGAAGATGCCCCGCATGGACGGCATAGAGATGCTCCGCCGCCTGCGCGAGCGCGGCAACAACGCGTATGTGATAATCCTCACGGCCTACGACAGCTTCGAGTATGCGCAGAGCGCCCTGCGCCTGGGAGCGGTGGACTTCCTGCTGAAGCCCTTCCACGACGGGGATTTGGAGCAGGCTGTGCTCGGTGTACGCAAGCGCATAGACGGCAGCGGCGGCGCGCAGCCGGTGCTGTCTCTCAAAAAGGGCGATAAGAGCCGCTATGTTCTCGAAGCCATGGACTACATAGGCGAGCACTACGCTGACCCTGGTATAAGCGTCGGCTCCATCGCGGCGCACCTGGGCATAAGCGAGGGGCATCTGAGCCACACGTTTAAGAAGGAGACGGATTACACCCTTCTCAACTACCTCACGCGTTACAGGATACACAAGTCTATGGAGCTGCTGCGAGGCGGTAAGCTGAAGGTTTACGAGGTGGCGGAGCGCGTGGGTTACCGGGATATAACGCACTTCTCGTCGACTTTTAAAAAGGTTGTGGGCATTTCGCCCTCGGAGTACCAGGACACCCGGGGCTGAGATGGAGGGATGAGCATGATAAAAGCCATAATATTTGATTTGGACGGCGTGCTGATAAGTACGGACGAGCTGCACTACCGCGCCTGGAAGGCGCTCGCCGACAGGCTGGGCGTGCCGTTTGACCGCGCGCAGAACGACCGCTGCCGGGGCATCTCGCGCATGGACAGTCTGGAAATAGTGCTGGAGCGCTCTCCGGTGAAGTACACGCTCCGGGAGAAGGAGGCCTTCGCCGCGGAGAAGAACGAAAACTACCGCTCCATGCTCGCGTCATTGACGGAGTCAGACGTGCCGGAGGGCGTCCTGCCGACGCTTGCGCTGCTCAAAAAGCGCGGCTACAGCCTGGCCCTGGCCTCGGCGAGCAAAAACGCGCCGCTCATTTTGGAACGCACCGGCCTCGGCGCATATCTCGACGCGGTGGCCGACGGGAACTGCGTCACACGCTCAAAACCCGACCCGGAAGTTTTCCTGGTCGCGGCGGAAAAGCTCGGCATAGCTCCGGGCGAGTGCGCCGCGGTGGACGACGCTCTCGCCGGGGTTGAAGCCGCCCGCGCCGCCGGGATGCTGGCCGTGGGGTACGGCGACTCCGCCGCGAGCGGGGCGGGGGATATCAACCTGGAGCGCTTTTCGCAATTGGCCGAAGTTTTCACCGTACCGGGGGAGCCGGTCAAGGCCTGAAGCGGGACAGTACAAAACGCAATGCGCCCGGGCGGCTGCTGCCGCCCGGGCGTATCTCTGTCGCGCGGCTGCCGCGTGGCTTGCGCTGCGCCGCGTTGTTTCATTGTACTGGAATTGCGGGCGGCATGCTGTTATAATAGGGGCAGGAAACATATCGAAAGGTGCCGACTATGATAAGGATATTTCTCACCGGCGACAACCACATAGGGCTCAAATACGCCAGCCACGAGCGGGCCTCCGTGCTCTCTTCGGCACGCCTGACCGCCTTCGAGGGCATGGTCAGCGCCGCAAACGAGGCGGGCTGCGGCCTCTTCGTTATAGCGGGCGACCTCTTTGAAAACACCTACGGCGTGCCGAAGCGCGACGTGAAGTCGCTTGTGGGCATGCTCGAGGGCTTTCGCGGCACGGTGGCCGTCCTGCCCGGAAACCACGACTACTACGACTCTGACGTGAAGGTCTGGCAGTACTTCGAAGACTGCGCCGGAAGCACCGACAACATCGTCCTCATGAAGGAGTACCGCCCGTACAGGCTCAGCCTGGGCGAGGACGAGGCGGTGCTGTATCCGGCCATGTGTACGTCAATGCACTCCGCGCCCGGCGAGAACAACCTGGGCTGGATAAAGCGCGCGGAGATAGACGGCGGCTGCTTCAATATCGGCATAGCCCACGGCGCGCTCGAGGGCGAGACCATAGACACAGAGGGGCAGTATTTCCTTATGACGCGCCGCGAGCTTGAGGACATACCCTTGGACCTCTGGCTGCTCGGGCATACGCATGTGCCCTTCCCGGAGCTGGGTACGGAATTTGCCGCCTCGGGGCGCATATTCAACGCCGGGACGCACGTCCAGACGGACGTGGCCTGCAACTGCGCCGGGCAGTGCTTCATAATAGAGCTCGCAGACGACAAGTCCGTGCGCGCGAAGCGCATAGATTCGGGTACGCTGCGCTTCTGCCGCAAGTACATACGGCTCTCGCCGGGCAATATGCGCTCTCAGCTTGAGCGCGAGCTCTCCGCCCTCGGAGACGGCAGCGTCGTAGACCTCGTGCTCTCAGGCGCGGTGACTGATGAGGAGTACGCCGGGCGCGCAGAGCTGCTTGACGGTATGCTGGGACGCTTCATTGAGGGGACCTACAATGACAGCGCTCTCAGCCGTCTGATATCCCCGGAACTCATCGACTCCGAATTTGCCGAGACGAGCTTTGCCGCGCATTTCCTCAAGGCCCTGCTGGATGAGCCGAAGGAGGCGCAGCTCGCCTATGAGCTGCTCAAATCGCTGGAGGAGGGGAAGAGATGAAGATAGAAAAGGCCGGATGCGAGCAGTTCGCCGGTGTGCGGGATTTGTCGGTCGAATTCGGCGACGGCGTGAACGTCGTCTACGGCGCAAACGAGGCGGGCAAGAGCACGCTGGTGAACCTCATTTCAAGAACTCTCTTCCAGAACGCCAAGCTGGACAAGCGGCGCGACAGGGAGTTTTACGAGACCTATTTCCCAAGTGCGGTATCCGGCGGTACGGCGGGCGACTTCATTGACGGCACTCTTGTGTTTTCCGAGGGCGGCGGCACCTACCGGCTCACAAAGGAGTGGGGCAGCGAGCCGCGCAGCAGCCTCTCCGCGCCCGGCGGCTCCGTGCGCGACCAGGACAGAATAAACGAAATACTGCGCGGCGTACTGCAATACGGCGAGGGCGTTTACACCGAGGTGCTGTTCTCGTCCCAGAGCGGCGCCGCCGGCTCCCTGAAGGCCCTGCTCGACGCCTCGGTGAAATCCGATGCGCGCCAGGACATAGCCGACGCCGTGTCCACGGCCTTCGCCGAGAGCGGAGGGGTGTCACTCGACGCCATAGCTCAGGCCATCGACGCGAAACTCGCCGAGATAGAGGGCAAGCACTGGGACGGGGAGCGGAATATGCCGCAGCGCAAGGCCGGACGCTGGAGCCGCGACCTCGGCAGCATACTCAAGGCCTACTACGAGCTGGAGGACGCGCAGGAGCAGCTTCGCAGCATATCCGAGCTCGAGGAGAGCGTGACGCGGGCCTCGGCGGCATACTCCGCCGCAGACGCGGCGGCGCGCGAGGCGGAGGCCGAGTTCGACAGCTTCAACGCCTTCGCGGGCAGCCTGGCAGCGCGCAGCGAGCTGAGCAAACGCATAGAGCGGCTCAAGTCCGACATCGCCAAGTACGACGCCGTGCTCGAGGCCTGGCCGGAGATTGAGTCCGCCCTGGAAAGCGCGAGGGACCTCGCCCGCGAGAAGTCGCAGCGGGAATTGCGCGACCGCTTTGAGCAGATAAAGGCTGCCTCGGACGAGCTTGACGCGGCCCGGGAGACGTGCGCGCAGGCAAAGAGCCCCGCGCCGGAGGAGATGGACGCGGCCCGCCGCGCGCAGAGCGCCGCCGCTTCGCTGGAAAACCGTCTGCGCGGCATGAACCTGAGCGCCGCGCTGAGCATGTCGGGCGGGCACAGCGCCAGCATACGCTCTCTGCGAACGGGCGAGGAGCTGGACATATCCTCCGGCAGCGTGGACATAAACGAGGCTGTCATATTGACTGTGCCCGGCGTCATGGAACTGCGCCTGGCTCCGGCCAATGTGGACAGCGAGGCCGTCACGGCCTCGCTGGAAGAAAACCGAGCCCTGCTTTCGGGCATACTTGGTAAGTACGGGGCCGATGGGCTTGAGGAGCTCGAGGCCGCCGCCCGCCAGGCCGCTGCGCTAAAGGCCGCTGCAGACGCCGCGGCGGGAAGGCTGGAAATGCTGCTGGGCGGCGACAGCCTCGAGGAGATGCGTGCGGCTTATGCCGCCCTGCCCGCGCAAGTGCGCGGCAAAGCAGAGATAGACGCCGGTATACGCGCGCTCTGCGGCCAGACGGACACAGGCCGTTTCATTGCGGCAAAGGAGGCGGGCCTCGCCGCATACTCCAACGAGTACGGCAGTGCTTCCGAGCTTGCACAGCGCCGCGCTACGGCCGCTTCGGAGCTGCGAGAGGCCGAAGCCGGCCTCTCGTCCGTGGACGGCGTCCCGGCCGAATACCTGAGCGTCGCAGACCCGATGCGCCGTCTGGAGCGGCTGCAAAACGCTGCGAGGGAGAGCCGGGCCGCCCGTGAGGCCGCGCTTGCGGCCAAATCCGCCGCCGAGAGCCGCCTCGAGGGTTACAAGTCCTCGCTGGAGGCCGAGCCTGCCGAGACGCTTGAGGGCGCGCAGCGCCGCTTCGACGAGCAGAAAACCCTGCTGAACCACTGGAAGCACATAGCACGGGTGTTCCGGCAGCAGCGCGAGCAGCTCGACAACAGCCCGCTTCGCGATGTGGCGGACAGGTTTGAGCGCTATCTCGGGCTCATCTCCTCCGGGCGCGACAGTTCATTCCTGAAGGAGCCGGACAAGCTGGAGCTGGGCATATACAGCGCTCAGCGGAGGATAGACTACGCAAAGCTCTCAGAGGGCACGAAGGACACGGTCTTGCTGGCCTTCCGCCTGGCCGTACTCGACCACCTGTTCCCGGAGGGGGGCGGAGTGATAGTCCTGGACGACCCGTGCGCCGACATGGACGCCGTGCGCGCAGCTCAGGCCTGCCGCCTCATACGCGATTGCGCGGAGAGGCACCAGGTCATCTTCCTCACCTGCCGTGAGGAGTACATAGATATGCTCGGCGGCAGCGTCATCCGCTTCGGCGACCCGGCTAAGGAGGCGTGACATGACTAATTTCGATAGGCTCAGCGCCGTTTCAATCAAGGACAGCATTTCGGACGCATTGCTTGGCAAAATACTCTCCGGCGAGCTCAAGCCCGGAGACCGCCTGCCCGCCGAGCGGGATATGGCGGAGCAGATGGGCGTCTCGCGCAGCTCTCTGCACCACGCCGTGCTGCAGCTCGAGACCCAGGGCTTCCTGAGGATAGAGCCGCGGCGCGGCACCGTCGTCGCCGACTACCGCAAGCATCCGACCCCGCAGTCGCTCTCCGCGCTCGTCGGCTACGGTTCCATCGAAATAGATGAACCGCTCTTCCACGACATGATGGACGCGCGTATCTGGCTGGAGACGGGATGCGCGCGCAGGGCCTGCCGTTACATCTACGAGAGCACCTTTGAGGAGATGAAGGAGATAGCCGGGCGCATTGCCACGGAAAGCGACGACTTACCGGGAATTATATACCGCTATCACTACCTGCTCACCCAGGCCTCCGGCAACAGCATATTCTCCATGATGTTCAGGGCCTTTGAGCCGGTCATAACCACGCTCATCACCAGATATTACACCATGCGCGACGCCGACATAGAGTCCGAGGCCGCCATGCACCTGGAGCTGCTGGAGCATATCCGCGCTGGGGACGAGGACGCCGCTGCCGCGTGCGTTGAGCGCATGCTCCGCCTCGGCATGGATGCGCTCGGACGCAGATATCAAAGATAAGCGGTTCCGCCGTTTTAAACGGCGGGATATTTTTCATAAAGTCATTGAAGTGTTGAATAGAATGTGTTAAACTGTTATCAACCTGGTATAACCACCAACATTACCACAAAGGAGGACGAGCATGGAGAAGTATGACGTTATCGTCGTCGGGGCCGGAAACGGCGGCCTATCGGCGGCGGCATATTTGGCCAGCGAGGGCAAAAAGGTGCTGGTGCTTGAGAAGCACAACCTGCCCGGCGGCTGCGCCACGAGCTTCAAGCGCGGCGCTTATGAGTTCGAGTCGGCCCTGCACGAGCTGTGCCAGATGGGTGACGGCAAGGAGGGCAGGCCCAGAGGCGCGGTCCGCGAGCTGTTGGAGGACAAGTACGGCCTGGACGTGGACTGGCGGCCTGTAGACGAGGCCTTCCGGGCAATTGCTACGGATGAGAACGGCTTCAATGTGACGATGCCGGCGAGCGTACAGGGCTTCATTGACGAGATGGAGCGGCAGGTGCCCGGCTCACGAAAGCCGATGACGGACATCATGGAAATGGCCCGTATGGTGGGCGACGGCGTGGACTGGCTGGCCAAGCACAACAATGAGCCGGAGGGCCTGGCCAAGGTTGAGATGCTGTTCAAATACGGCGATTTGATGAAGCTGGTACCTGTGTCCTGCGACAAGGTCTGCGACATGATTGGGCTGCCGGAGAAGGCCAAGCACATCTTTGAGAGCTATTGGACGTATATCTCGGCCGATTCGACGAACATATCCTTCGCCGTCTATGCCTTTATGACCTATGTGTATCTGACGCAGATGCCCTGGGTGGCGGCGGGGCGCAGCCACGAAATATCCCTTGCCTTCGACAAGCGCATACGCGACATGGGCGGGGATATCTGGTACAACACCGAAGTGACCGGGATAGACGTCAAGGCCGGGAAGGTCTGCGGCGTGAAGCTCGCCTCGGGCGAGTACATACCCTGTGAGTGGGTTATGTCCAACCTGATGCCCAGCGTGGTGTTTGACCGCATGATGGATAAGGACAAGGTTCCGGAGCGCAACAGACGCATGCTGAATGCACAGAAGCTGGCGCAGGCGCCGCTGACCGTATACATGGGCCTGGACGCTTCGGCCGAGGAGCTCGGCCTGGAGGGCTACGACACCTTCCTTCGCCACGACCCGGATAACCACCACCAGTACCTTTCGGACAGCAGCATAGAGACGCACCGCGACTTTTCCGTCACAATACTGGATAACGCCATCCACGGTGTTTCCGGCGAGCACCGCTGTATGATAGAGTTTGCGAAGTTCTACACCGGCGACCCGTTTGCGGACGTTAAAGAGGAGGACTATTTTAAGGTGAAGGACCGCATCGCCCGCGAGTGCGTAGAGCGCTACGAGTCCGTGACCGGCTGCAATATCCACGACCACATAGAGGAGATAGTAATAGCCACACCTGTGACCTGGGCGCGCTACCTCGGCACGCCTCGCGGCGACGTCTACGGCTATGAGCCCGCCGGATGGGACGGCATGTTCCCGCGCGTACAGTCCGGGCATAAGCTCGACTATACGATACAGGGCCTGCGCTTCTGCGGCGGCCACGGCACGCAGATGGACGGATTCTCGCAGGCGTACCTCTCCGGCGCCGAGCAGGCGAGATACATGCTGCTGGACATGCAGAAGGAGGGCAAGTGACATGGCGAAATACAACTATGATAAGAAGCTGCTGAAGGGCCTGGGTACGGGTGCGTTTTTGCATCAGGTCGAGACCAGGAACGAGGCGATTGCCGCCGCGCCGGACACCATACCCAGCTCCATGTTCAACGCGAACGTCCTGGCAAAGCGCCTGCACCCGGCGGCGCAGCACTGCCTGATCGTGTCCGTCACCGACCACGGCGACGCCAAGAGCTTCGTTCTCGTGCCCGACGAGGCCAAGGGTACGCAGGAGCTGGCATTTTTCCGCGCAAGCCAGTACGTCTCTGTCACGCTGAACATTGACGGCGCGCTGGTGCACAAGCCCTACACTATCCGCTCCGGCCCCGCCGACGCGCTCGGTACGGAGAATACGAGCTATACCCTCACGATAAAGCGCACTAATCCGGCTTATGCCTCGGCCTACATCCTGGACAACTGGAAGGAAGGCGACGCGGTGGACATATCCGGCCCGCTCGGCGACTTCTATTACCAGGGCCTGCGCGACGCGAAGCACGTCGTGGCCGTCGCGGGCGGCAGCGGCATCACCCCGTTCTACTCCATGGCCGACGCCATCGTCAACGGCCAGGAGGACTTCGAGCTGACCATACTCTACGGTTCGCGCACGGCGGAGGGCATCCTGCTGAAGGAGGGGATTGAGGCCCTGGCCGCGAAGAGCGGAGGACGGGTCAAGGTGGTCCACGTCCTCTCCGATGAGGAACGCGAGGGCTATGAACACGGCTTCGTCACCGCGGAGCTCATCAAAAAGTACGCCGGGGACGGCGACTACAGCGTCCTCATGTGCGGCCCGAAGGCGATGTACACCTTCTGCGAAGGTGAGTGCAAAAAGCTGGGCCTGCCCAAGCGCCGCTATCGTGCCGAGATGAGCGGAGATTACATGGGGGTCGTGGACAACGCCGATTACCCGAAAGAGCAGATAGGCCGTGAGTACAATCTCACTGTGCTCATCCACGGCGAGCGCACGGCACTCAAGTGCCAGGCGGGCGAGAGCCTGCTCTGGGCGATGGAGCGCGCGGGCATAAACGCGCCCAGCCACTGCCGGAGCGGCGAGTGCGGCTGGTGCCACTCCAGGCTAGTGAGCGGCGAGGTATACATCCCTTCCGACGCCGACGGCAGACGCATCGCCGACAAGAAGTTTGGGTGGATACACCCCTGCGTCAGCTACCCGCTGAGCGACGTGGAGATAGAGGTGTTCCCAACGGCATGAGTGTTCGTGCCGCAGGCTTTCCCGGATACATGATGTAAAGCCCTGATAAAAAGCACAAGACAGATCTGCGGTTGTGCAGACTGTCTTGTGCTTTTGCTTTGTACAAAAATGATGGGCAGGCGGTGCAAAGCCCGGTTTGCAGCCGGGCAGCCGCCAGGTATGGGGCTCAGTCGTCGATACCAATCATTACGCTGGTGGCCTTTATCACCGCGTAAGCTTCCTTGCCGACGGCGAGGCCCAGCTCCTTGATCGCGTTCATGGAGATAGTCGAGGAGACGACGTTTCCGCCGCCGATGTCAATCTTGACTATACCGTTGACGGCGCCCTCCTGGATGTCGGTGATGGTGCCCTTGAACTGATTGCGTGCGCTGAGTTTCATTTTTATCTTCCTTTCTTAGTCATTTACCGGCTCATATAGCAGCAGGACGTTTGCGGAGGACGTGCCGAGGGCATAATCCTCCGAGACGTTCTGAGGGCGGAACTGTTTTGGTAGCCTCCACCACAAATCCGGCGAGTCAGGAGCCTGCGCCGTGTAGCGGAAGCGGATAATGTCCTCGAACGGCTCCTCAATCGTGCCGAGAAGCTTTACGGGGTGGCTGTTCTGCTTTGTGTTAGGGCTGAAATAGTGCGCGCGTATGCCTATATAGGCGATGTCATCGCGAACGGGCTTCGCCGCTGTGAAGCTGACGCCCCAGTCGACAGCGTAAACCTCGTACTCGCCGGCCTTCTTCGCCCTCGAGAAGTTCTTGCATCCGGTCATTGACGCGCCGGCCCTGGTTCCCGGGTCGGCGAAGAGCTCCTTGGTGGGCTTGAGCGTGTGGATGTGTCCGTCCTCCATGAGCGCTATCGTGCCGCAGAGGTCGTAGGCTTCGTCTCGGCTGTGCGTCACGGCTATTGAGACTCCGCCGAAGCGCTCCAATATGCCCTTCATCTCCACGAGCAGCTTTTCACGCAGGTGCGTATCCAGCGCGGAAAACGGCTCGTCGAGCATCAAAAGCTTGGGCTGGTTCACAAGTATGCGCGCGAGCGCCACGCGCTGTTGCTGGCCGCCGGAGAGCTGCGCCGGGTAGTGCTTCTCAAGTCCCGTCAGCTGCATGAGCTCTATGTAGTGGGCGAGAAGCTCCTCGCGCTTCGCTTTGTCCTTTTCCCGCTTCGCGCCGCAGAGGATATTCTGCCGCACGGTCATGTTGGGGAAGAGGGCGTAGTTCTGGAAGAGGTAGCCCACCTGTCGCTGCTGCGGCTTGAGGTTTATACGCTGCTCGCTGTCGAAGAGCGTGACTCCGTCGAGAACAATTTTGCCCTCGTCGGGGCGCTCTACGCCCGCTATGCAGCGGAGAGTCATGCTCTTTCCGCAGCCGGATGGGCCGAGTATGCCCATTACCCCGTCTTTGGCTTCAAACTTTACTGAGAGCCTGAAGCCGCCCAGGTCCTTTTTTATATCGATGTAGAGGCTCACCTCGCGCCGCCCCCTTTCTGCTTCTTTTCAAGCAGGTTGACGGACAGCAGCACCACGGCGGAGATGGCCAGGTTAATCAGCACCCATATCATGGCGCTTCGGTCGTCGCCTGTGCGCCAGTACTGGTACACGGAGGTCGAGATGGTGGCCGTGCGTCCGGGGGTGTAACCTATCAGCATGCTCGTCGCTCCGTATTCTCCGAGCGCGCGGGCAAAGGCGAGGACGGCCCCGGCCAATATGCCCTGGCGGCAGTACGGCATGCGTATGCGCCAGAATATGAAGGTGTTTGAAAGGCCAAGCGTCTGCCCGGAGTAGGCCAGGGTGCTGTCGAAGCTCTCGAACGCGCCTCGCGCGGTGCGGTACATAAGCGGGAAGGCCACCACAGAGGCCGTGACGATACCGCCGTACCAGGTCATTACAAAGCGTATGCCCATTGTCCCCAGCAGCTGGCCGAGCGGGCGGTTTACGCCGAAGAGGAGCAGCAGGAAGTAACCCACGACCGTGGGCGGCAGCACAAGCGGCAGAGTGAGGATGACGTCCAGCACGCCTTTGAGCACGCGAGGCAGCTTCGCGACATAGTAGGCGAAGAAAATGCCCAGGAAGAACACAATTACGCTGCTTATGGCCGCGATACGAAGCGAGTTCCAAAGCGGATACCAGTCCATCAGCTCACCTCCTTACAGTGTTATTGCCGGGGGCATACGCCCCCGGCTTTGTTTTTGGCTGTTATCGGTTTCAGGCCACAGGGGCGAAGCCGACGCTTTCGAACACGGCCATGGCCTCGTCGCCGGTGAGGTAATCGAGGAAGGCCTGAGCGGCCTCCTGGTTCTCGGAGGTCTTGAGCACGGCGGCGGGGTAGATGACCTGGCCGCACATCTCGGCGGTGGCGTAGTCGACTATTTCGAGCTCCTCGCTGTAGGCGTCGGTGCAGTAGATGACGCCGCAATCAACGCTGCCTTCCTTAATCTGAGTGGCGACTTCCTTGACGTTGGTGCCGTATGTAATCAAGCCGTTGTTGGCGAGAGTGGCTTCGTCGAGGTTGTAGTACTGGAGTATGAGCTGGGTGTACTGGCCGACGGGGACGTCGCTGTTGCCCATGCACATGAACACGTCGCCGGCGGAGAGCAGCTCGGCGAGGTTGTCAAAGCCGGTGATGCCCTTGGGGTTGCCGTCGGGTACGCAGAGGGTGACGCGGTTCTCAAGCAGGTCTATGCGGCTGCTCTCGAGCACGAAGTCGAGGCCCTCGGTGTTGACGCTCGCGTCGGCGGTGATGTCGAGCTGATCCATCTGCTTCTGGCCCGCGCTTATGAAGAGGTCGCAGGCAGCGCCCTCCTGAATCTGAGTCTTGAGCGTGCCGGAGGAGTCAAAGTTGAACACCAGCGTCACGTTCGGGGCGACTTCGGCGTAGAGGCCCTGAATCTCGGTCAGCGTCTCCTCCATGGAGGCGGCGGCAAAGACTACGAGCTCTACGGGCTCTCCGGCGGCTTCGCTGGGCTCCGCAGAGGGCTCAGGCTCGGCCGAAGCTTCGGTGGGGGAAGTGGTTGGGGTGCTCGCGTCGGTGCCGCAGGCGGCGAGAGCAAATACCATTGCCAGGGCCATGAGCAGGGCGAGCAGTTTTCTTGACTTTTTCATTTTCTTTTCCTCCTTGCTGTTCGCAAAAAGTGTGTATGCAAAACGTGACTTTACACGTTATTGCCTGGAAAAAGTGTGATTTCCCGTTACCTGGCGCAGTCGTGGACTGTGTTGCGCAGCATGTCCAGCGCGTGGGGCAGCTCTTCGAGAAAGACCTCCATGCTCTCGCGCACGGCTTTCGGGCTGCCGGGCAGGTTTATAATGAGCGTCTTGCCGCGTATTACGGACACGCCGCGCGAGAACATGGCGCGTTTCGTGTACTTCATGCTTTCGGCGCGGATTGCCTCGGCGATGCCGGGCGCGGTCCTGTCCGCAACGGCGAGAGTGGCCTCCGGCGTCTGGTCGCGGGGGGTGAAGCCCGTGCCGCCGGTGGTGAGGATGAGGTCGAGCTGGCGCTGGTCGCAGAGCCTTATGAGTTGGGCCTTGAGCGGGCCTGTGCCGTCTGCGAGCAGGAGCTTTTCCACGACCTCGTAGCCGCGCGACTCAAGCTCCCCGACTATGGCGGGACCGGACTTGTCCTCGCGCTCGCCCGCGGCGCCCTTGTCGGAGAGGGTGATTACCGCCGCCTGATAGGGGAGGGGGGAAGTGCGCTCCACGATGGACATCTCTTCGCCGACGGTTATCGTACCGCCTTCAAGCACCCTGGCAAACACGCCCTCGCGCGGCATGATGCAGTCGCCCATGGTCTTGTAGATTGCGCAGTGGCTGTGGCACTCCTTGCCTATCTGCGTCATCTCGAGCAGCACCTCGCCGCAGCGCAGCAGAGTACCCACGGGGAGGCTGCGGAAATCAAAGCCGCTGACAACCAGGTTCTCGCCAAAGTCGCCGTAGACCACCTCCGCGCCCTTCGCGCGGAAGGCCTCTATCTTGTCGGCGCTGAGCAGGCTGACCTGACGATGCCATTTCCCGGCGTGCGCGTCGCCGTCTATGCCCCACTCGGGAGTGAAGTGAGCGCTGTGAACATCGCGCTTTTGGACGCCTTTTTCGGCACTGGTACATACAGCAAGTACGGTACCCATATAATTATCCTCCAATCTGTGACATGAGGCGGCACTCCGTCATCTCCTGCGGGGTGTCGAAGCAGTGCTGTCTCGGCTTACGGTATATGGTGAGGCGCATGGCCTCGAGCAGCTCTTCGTCGCTCGCGCCGCCGCGAAGCAGCGCGCGCAGGTCCGCGCCCTCGTCGAAGCAGAGGCAGGGCTTGAGCCAGCCGCGGCTCGTCACCCTGACGCGGTTGCAGCTTGCGCAAAACCTGTGGGACACGGCGTCTATCATGCCGATGGGCGCGGCAAGCTCTGCGCTCGCGTAGTAGTGAGCAGGGCCGGAGCCTATGTGCGCGTCGACCGGATGCAAATCCGGCCACGCCGCTTTGAGTATGCCGAGAGCCTCGTCGGGGCTCAGCCCGGTTTCGTTCTTACCTACGCCCATGGGCATGAGCTCTATGAAACGCACGGGTACGCCCTGCCCGGCGAAGCTGGCCAGGTCTGCAATTGTCCCGGCCGTCTCGCGCAGCAGGACGGCGTTTAGCTTGACAGGTACGCCGAGGGAGAGCATGAGCTCCATGCCCTCCATGACGGGGCCGATAACGCCGGAGCTGCCGGTTATGCTGCGCTCCAGCTCCGGGTCGGTCGTGTCAAGGCTGATGTTCACGCTGTCAAGGCCCGCTTCCGCCAGCTCTCGGCCGTAGCGGGGCAGCAGCGTACCGTTTGTCGTCACCGACACCTTCTTAACTCCGGGGACGCGCTTGAGCTCCGCCACGAACCCGGCGGCGCCGAGGCGCACCAGCGGCTCCCCGCCCGTCACGCGCACATGCTCCACGCCGAGCGTGGCGAAGAGGCGCGCAAGGCGCAGGAACTCCTCGTAGCTCAAAATGTCCCCGTGCTCGACCATGTCGCAGCCGTCGGGCATACAGTAGCGGCATCTGAGGTTGCAGCGGTCAGTTATTGAAAGGCGCAGGTAGTTTATATCACGTCCGAATTGGTCGGTCATTTCTCGTCACCATAGTAGAAGTCCCCGCTCTTGCCGCCGTGCTTTTCCACGAGGTGGACGCTCAGGATTTCCATGGAGCGGTCGACGGCCTTGCACATATCGTATACAGTCAGCAGCGCCACGCTCGCGCCGGTGAGCGCCTCCATCTCGACGCCGGTCTTGCCGTCGCATTTGACGGAGCACACGGCGCGGACCGCGCTCTCTTCATCGAGCAGTTCCAGCTCGACCTTCACGCTGGTGAGCAGCAGCGTGTGGCACAGAGGGATGAGCTCGGCGGTTTTCTTCGCAGCCATGATACCGGCGACCTGAGCGACGCCGAGGACGTCGCCCTTCTTCATACGTCCGGCCTTCACAAGCTCGAAGCACTCGCGGGACATGCGTATGCGCCCCTCGGCCACGGCGCGGCGGGACGTGACGTCCTTCGCCCCTACGTCGACCATGAGCGCGTTGCCGTGCTCGTCGATGTGAGTAAAGCCCATCACTGCCACCTGCCGAAGCCGCAGTTGGGGAAGTGGCACACTTTGCAGTTGAGACACAGGCCGCCGTTGCCGAGCCCTGCGAGCATGTCCGCCGTCACCGGCTCGTCGGCGAGCAGGTAGGGCAGGACGATGTCGAAGATGGTGCGCTTGGCGTACATGACGCAGCCGGGCAGGCCACAGATGGGACGCCCGTCGGCGGTATATGCGAGCAGGAACATGGCTCCGGGCAGCACGGGGGCGCCGTAGGAGACGATGTTTGCGCCGGTGTTCTTTATGGCCAGAGGCGTCTTGTCGTCGGGGTCGACGCTCATGCCGCCGGTGCACAGCACCATGTCCACGCCGTCGGCGAGCATTTTGTTTATGATGCCGGTAATCTTCTCGTGGTCGTCGTTCGAGACCTCGTGCGCGGCCATTTCGCAGCCGAACTGCGCCATCTTTTCGACGATGACGGGCGTGAACGTGTCCTCAATACGCCCGTAGTAGACCTCGTTGCCGGTGGTGACGAGCCCGAAGCGCTTGGGCTTTATCTCCGCGAGGCGCAGCAGAGGCGCATCCCCGGCGACGGCCTTCGCCCGGGCCATGGCCTCCTTTTCAATGACGAGCGGGATGATGCGCGTGCCGCAGAGCTTGTCGCCGGCCTTGACGGCCACGCCGCCGGGGCGGGTAGCTATCATCATGCGGCCGAAGGAATTCACGGCGCGCAGCCTCTCGCGGTCGACGAGGAACAGCCCGTCGCGCTCGGCGGTCAGCTCTATCTTGCCCTCCTTGGGCTTCGAGGCGCTCATACCCTCGTTCATGCACATGTCGCGCAGAATCTCGGCGGCCTCGTCCTCGTGAAGCATGCTGTCGTCGTTTTCCCAGACATATATGTTGTCCTTGCCCACGCTGAGCAGCACGGGTATGTCCTCGGGCTGGATTATATGGCCCTTACGGAACACGGCGTCCTTTGTAACCCCTTTGATTATCTGAGTAATATCGTGACACAGTACCATTCCGACCGCGTCTTCGGTTTTGACGAGCTGCATTAGACTTCATCTCCATTTAGTATTTAGCTGATTTAATCTTCTCGCAAACTACGTTTGTGCGCTCTGCGCGCGTTTTAACCTGCGCTGTGTCCGGCGCGCACGGCTATGAGCTGGGCGGCGATGGATATGGCTATCTCCGCCGGGGTCTCCGCGCCTATGTCCAGGCCGATGGGTGTCGTGACGAGGCCGCAGTCGGCCTCGGATATGCCGTAGTTCTCTATAAGCTGCTTCCTAACTCCCGCCGCTTTGGCGCGGGAGCCGATGACGCCGACGTAGTACGGCCTGAGCGGCAGCACCTGCGCCTGTACCACGGTGTCGAAGGCGTGGCCGCGCGTCATAACGCAGACATAGTCCTCGCCGGTTATGCTCACGCTCGCGGCGATGTCGTTGAAGTCAATGAGTTTTATCTCCTCGGCGGTCGGGAACAGCTCCCGCCGCGTGAAGTCCGGCCTGTCGTCCATGACGACGCAGCGGAAGCCGATGTTTGTGAGTACGGGCTCCAGCGCCTGCGCCACATGTCCGCCTCCGAATATGTACACGCGGCCGGAAGAGTTTATCTGCTCGGCAAACACGTCGTACCCGCCGTCCTGCACACGCTGGGGGCGGCCGCTGAGATGCGGCAGCAGCCATTCGGGCGCGCCGACTTTGTCCACAACGGAGAGCTTGCCGCCGTTTTTGAGGTCGGTAAGCAGCCAGAAGCTCTCGCCGCGGCTGAAGCGCTCAGCAGCCTCGCCGCAGACGGCTATGGCATTTTCATCGCCGGCCGGTATGTAGTGGAAGAAAACCTTGACGTCGCCGCCGCAAATCATGCCCAGGTTCTGCACATCGTCCTTCGTGAGCGTGAAGTCGTGCTCTAGCGAGGCCTTTTTCGCAAGCTGCTCTGCGGCGATGTGCTCGCTGCGGTACTCCACCGCGCCGCCGCCTATCGTGCCGCAGACGCGGCCTTCGCGGCCGACAAGCATCCTCGCGCCCGCGCCGCGAGGAGTCGCGCCGGAGGATGCAATAACCGTGACTAGGATTAAATCTTCGCCGGAGCGTAGCTTTTCACCCATAATCTTCAACAGCTTTTTCATATTTTCACGCCTCTTCCTTCTATGAGAGTGGCTATTTTTTCCGCCGCGATGCGGCGCATATCGTGCTTTTTAATTGCCTCCGGCGTGGCGCATTTACCGGCGCTGGCCTCAAAGCGCTCTGCGAGCGTGCACGGCCTGTCCTCGATGAAGAGCTTGTCCGCCAGGTACACCACGGCGGCTTCGTCGAGCGTTTTGCCGTCGTGGCTGTGGTGCAGGCGCACGAGCTCTGCAAGCTCCCCATAGCCCAGCTCCGCGAGCCAGCCTGCGCCGTCCTCCGGGTGCCTGGGATGCGCGCGGGCTATGTCATGCAGGTACGCGGCGGCGCGCACACGCCGGGCGTCCATGCCGAGCGCCGCAGCCAATTCTGACGCCTTACCGGCTACGGCGGCGCAGTGGCGGATTACACGCCCCGGCGTTCCGGCCGCGTGAAGCAGCGCCAAACAGAGCGCGTCGTTCGGCTCTGGGTGCGGCGCCACGCCGATGCGCGCCGGATGTCCGCCGTCCAACTCCGCATATGAGCCGTAGGGTATCTTTATCATGCCTGCGCCCAGGCTGTCCAGGTACAGGCGTATGGCGCTCGCGTGGGATACGATTGCGAGCGTACCGCCGCCATGCGAAGCGGCTTCGTCCAGCGCCAGCTTGAAGCGCGCGAGCACTTCGGCGTCCGGCTCGGCGCCGGGCATGGGCAGATAACGCTCGACTGCGCGCCGCGCGTACAGCTCCGGGTAACGCGCGCGTATCTCATCAAATGTGAGGCCGTCCCACTCGCCGGCGTCCTGCTCGGCCAGGCCGTCAATCACCGTTATCGGGCGGCGCAGCGCCTGCGCCGTCTGCACGGCGCGCGAGAGCGGGCTTGAGTACACCGCCTCAACCATCCCGGAGAGCTCCGCGCCGAGCAGCACGGCCTGCATGCGTCCAACGGCGCCGAGCGGCAGCTCCGTGCGGCCGAGGCACATGCTCGAGCCGGCAGGGAAGTCAGGCTTACCGTGCCGTATCAAATAAATTTTCCGCATTTGAAAAGGTCTGCAAAGTATGCGTCAAACTGCTCTTCGGCAAAACTCTGTATCGCGCCCTGGTAGCGGCGATACCGGTCAAGGAGACGGCTCGCCTCGTCGGTCAGCGTGCTTCGGCCTCCGTTTGCCCCGCCCTGGGAGCGGAGTACGAGCGTACATCCAAGCTGCTGCTCGAGGTTGTGTATTAGCTTCCAGCCCGTCGAGTAGGACACCTGCATCCTCTGGCAGGCTTCGCGCACGGACCGGGTCTCATCCGTGAGCATGAGCAGCATGGCCATGCGCTTATCAAAAAACGGTGTCTCACGCGACAGGTTCACGCTCGCTTCGGGGCGTATAAGCTGCGAATTGTGGTACTTGAGCAGGCGGCTGTAGTCCTCTGGGGTGTCCGCGTCATACAAGGTACCCGCGTCTTTGACGGGGACGCGCTTCATTGTGCAACCGCAGCGCTCGAGAGCGCCCTTCAGGCCGCCTTCGCCGCTGTCGGCGAGTATGTCCTCAAAATAGTTCGAGCAGATGAGTATGGGGTGGCCGGTCCTGCCGCTGCACATGGGGCAGGCCAGCCCGGAGCCGGATTCCAGCAGGGCGCGGACCGTGTTCACCGTGAACAGCGGAATATCCACCGGCGTAAACAGCACCGCGTCGCACTTGCCTGCGAGATAGCTGAGGCCTATTTTCACCGAGTCAAACATCTGCGTGTGCTCGTAGTCCTCGTTGCGCAGGAAAATGATGCTGTTGCCGGACAGATGCCGCTCAAGCTCCTGGGCGCGGCAGCCGGTGACCATTACAATACGGCTGATTCCAGCCTGCCGGAAGGTGGACACAACCCGCTGCGCTATGGATATGGTTCCCAAATTCAGCATGGGCTTGAACTCACCCATTCGAGAGCTCATCCCCGCCGCTGTTATTAATGCCGCACATGTCATAGACCTCACCGCCAGAACAGAGCATCGAATTGTTTTTGAATTTTAGTCACACATAAATTTTATGGAGAGCGACTAAAATTGTCAAGCGAAAATGTCAAAATTGTAACTATTGCTGCAATATTTACATTCCGTGTCGCTAAATACCGTCAATGTTCAACATGTTAGACAACAAAACCCCGGCGTACCGTATGAACGCCTTCGGGTCAAAATATTCTGAGTTTCACCGCTCTTCCACAAAAATGCGGTTGCTGTCCAGTGTTGTGTCGAGCGCCTCCCACGGGAAGCTGCTTTCCAGGGCGTGCAGCTGTTCTTTTATGAGCTGGAAATCGCTGTCGCCTATGCAGAGGATTCTCCTATATATTTCAATTGAGAGCTCGCTTATCTGGTGATAGCCGAGGCCGTAGCTGTTGTTGGCTACATAAAGCCGCACGATGTTGTCGAAAGCGAGCGAGGCCATGGTTTCAAAGCAGTCCAAAGCAGTGGGCTCGGAGGGGAAGCCCTCGTCGAAATAGAGAATCTGGGCCTGAGAGAATATGAATTCACTCAAATTCGCTGAGTTGAGCAGTCTCGAAGCGTCGATGTTGAAGCGCAGGAATTTTTCGTCCGCCTCCATCTTGTAGAGATATATCTCGCCGCCAAAGAAGTATTTGGTGTACATCAGAGTACCGGGAGGGGAGGCCGCCTCCGCCGCGGCGTTGTTTTTCTTTATCGTGTCCTCGTATATGGTCCGCAGTATATTTTCCTTGTTTTTGAAATGGTAGTGAATAGAACCCTGGTTCACCCTGGCGGCTTTGCAAATATCTACAAAGGTGGTTTTATCGAATCCCTTTTCATAAAAAAGACCTCTGCAGGCGTCAATTATGCTGCTTCTAGTTTCTATACCAGTCTGATACTCGGACATAGTTAAACTCCGTTCCTGAACGAATTGTATTTAAAAGCAAACCGATATTATACCGAGTTGTATTCAATTATAATACGCTTAGCCAAATTTGTCAACTTTTTCGTCATAGTAATTAAACCTCGGCATTCCTATTTGTTGCAATCCCTGAATGTTAACTGTTAGGCAATCATTCGCGTTGACATGGTTAATTATCTGTCGTACTATTTATGCGTACACAAATTTGGTTATACATAAAATTCACAAGACGAGCTCCGAGGAGGGACTAGATGCAGGGCAACGAAGAAGAAAAAAGGTGCTCCGAGCTGGCTGACATAGCCTTCAACTGTGAGGGAAAATGCAGAATCTGCCCGTTCCCGGGCTTTAACTGTGCGCAGCACCAGATGCAATCTGAAAAAATGACCAAGCCGAAGAAGATCAACGAAAAAACCCAAAACTAAGAAAGATGTAGGTGAAAGTAATGTCTCTGGGTATCAGAACAAATTTTGAGTACCACGTCCCCAAAAACCTGGACGAGGCCCTTGAGCTGCTTGCCGAATACGGCAGTGAGGCCAGGCCCATCGCAGGCGGCACCGATGTTATTCCCAAGATAAAGTCGGGCGTAATGGAGTTTTCTCATCTTGTAAGTCTCAAAGAGCTCGACGAGCTTCGCAGCACTTATATCGGCGAGGACGGGGCCCTCCACCTTGGCGCCTGCACGACTATCCGTGAAACCGAGGCCTTCCCGGGCGTGAAGGAGACCTGGCCGGCCCTTTGGGAGGCTATGCACAGCATGGCTAACACCCAGGTCCGCAACCGCGGCACTGTTGTCGGCAACATCTGCAACGCCGTACCCAGCTGCGAGAACGGACCGGCGCTCATCGTCTACGGCGCGAGCGTCGTCATCAAGAAAAAGGGCGGCAGCAGGGTAGTGCCCATCACTGAGTTCTTCACCGGCGTGCTGCAGACTGTCGTTGAGCCCGATGAGCTTGTCACCGAGATAATCATTCCCAAGCCTGCGGACGGCTCCAGCAGTACCTATTACAAGTACGCTCTGCGCAAGGCCCTCGACCTCGCCATGGTAGGCGTGGCGTCCTGCGTGCTGCTCGACAGCGAAGGCGTCGTCAAGGACGCCAAGATAGGTCTCGGCGCCGTCGCCGTGGTGCCCAAGCGCGCCTACAATGCCGAGGAGCTTATAGCGGGCAAGAAGCTCACCGAGGAGCTCATCGAAGAGGCCGCGGCCGTTGCCAGCCAGCAGGACTGCAAGCCCATAACAGATATTCGAGGCACTGCGGAATACCGCCGCGAGATGGTGCGGGTGCATGTGCGCGACGCACTGCGCTTGGCCGCCGGACTGTAAGGAGGAGAAATAGGAATGAAACAGGTTATAACCCTCAGAGTTAACGGCACCGAATACACCCTTGCCGCCGAGCCGAACGCCACGCTGGCCGACGTGCTGCGCGAAGAGCTGCGCTTCACCGGCGTCAAGAAGGGCTGCGACGACGGCGAGTGCGGCGCGTGCAGCGTGCTGCTCGACAAGTGCAAGGTCATCCCCTCCTGCACTACGCTGGCCTGCGAGGTGCAGGGCCACGATATCACAACCGTCGAGGGCCTCAAGCAGGGCGACAAGCTCCACCCCGTGCAGCAGGCGTTTGTAGACTGCTTCGCAGTGCAGTGCGGCTTCTGCACTCCCGGCATGATAATGGCCACCTGCGCCCTCCTCATTGAGAACGACGATCCCACTGAAGATGAGATCCGCGACTACCTGCGCGGCAACATCTGCCGCTGCACCGGCTACGGCAAAATAATCGAGGCGGTCCAGGAGGCTGCCAGGAACATAAGAGCAGCAAAGGAGGCAGTTAACAATGGCTGATTACAAGGTCATAGGCACAAGCCAGAAGCGCTACGACGCTGTTGAAAAGGTCACCGGCGCGGCCATATATTCCGGCGACATCAAGCCCGACCGCATGTGCTACGGACGCTTTGTCGCAAGCCCGCATGCGCACGCCAACATACTGAGCATCGACACCTCCGAGGCGGAGGCCATGCCCAATGTCGTCGGCATTATAACCGGCGCCGACGTCCCCGAGAAGCGCTACGGCGGCTATCTCCGCGACAGGCACATACTCTGCAAAAAGACCGTCCGCTTTGTCGGCGACTATGTCGCCCTCGTTGTGGCTACCGACGAGGTCTCCGCAGCCAACGCAGCGGCCAAGGTCAAGGTCGAGTACGAGGTACTGCCCGCTATTTTCGACGTCGAGGATGCGGCGAGCTCCAACCCCTCCGTCATCGTACACCCCAACCTCTTCAACTACTCCGACACCGGCTTCCAGGGCGTCTCCGAATACGGCTGGGAACTCGACCGCCCGAACCAGTTCACCTCCTACGTCCAGAAGAAGGGCGACATTGAAAAGGGCTTCGCCGAGTCCGACATTATAATCGAGAACCGCTACACCCTGCCTTTCGTCAGCCACTGCACCATGGAGACCCACCAGTGCGTCGTGGCTCCCCGTGCCGACGGCGGCCTCGACATCTGGGGCAGCGAGCAGAAGGGCGGCATAGCCAAGTACGAGATCGCCGAGGACCTCGAAATCGACCCCGCGATGATACACTTCCACACCCCCTATCTGGGCGGCGGCTTCGGCGGCAAAACCGGTATCCCCATAATCGATGTCGCCTGCGTGGCAGCGCTCAAGTTCAAGCGCCCCGTCCGCATATCCCAGACCCGCGAGGAAAACTTCATCCAGGGCGGCCTGCGCGGTGCGGCCGTTATGAACATCAAGGACGGCTACAAAAAGGACGGCACCCTCGTGTCCCGTTTCGTTGAGCTGCTCGCCAACTCCGGCGGCTACGCGGCCCACGCCACCATCCTCGTCATGTGCGCCGGCTTCGGCGGCACCGGAAACTACCGCTGCCCGAACCAGCTCGTCGTCAGCCGCGGCATATATACCAACCTGCCCATCAACGCGCCTTACCGCGCCCTCGGCTCCGAGTACTTCGTGGTCGCGATAGAGCGCAACATGGACGAGGCCGCCCGCAAGCTCGGCATAGGCCGCGACGAGATTCGTCTGAAGAACGTCCTGCGCGACGGCGACCGCGACGGCAACGACAAGGAAGTTTTCAACAACGCCTCCGAGTACTGCCTGAAGAAGGCCATTGAGGGCATCCATCTTGAGGAGCGCCGCGCCCCCGAGGGCCCGTGGCGTTTCGGCAAGAGCGTCTCCCTCGGCAACAAGTTCGTCGGCACCGAGGATGAGCAGGCACCGGCGCCCTCGTCAAGGTCAACTGCGACGGCTCCGTCACTCTCTACAACGCCCACGTCGAGCTCGGCCAGGGCGCAAAGACAGTCGACGCCATGGCAGTTGCCGAAACGCTCAAAATGCCCTATGAGATGGTTCACGTCTTTTCCGGCGACAGCGAGCTCTGCCCGCACGACATGGGCACCTTCTGCAGCCGCGGCACCTTTGTCAACGGCAACGCCGCCATCCTCGCGTCCCTCGACGCCAAGAAGAAGATACTCCACCTCGGCAGCAAGCACCTGAACGTCCCCGAAAAAGAGCTCGACCTTGAGAACATGGTGATTTTCGAGAAGGCCAATCCCGAAAACAGCATGAAGGTCAGCGAGCTGTTCTCCTTCGAGGGCGGCATAGAAGAAGGCGGCGACATCATCGGCGGCGCAACCTGGCACCATCCCTATGCCGGCGGCGTTCTCGAGATTCCGCGCGACACCTACTCCTACGGCTCCTGGGGCATGGAGGTCGGCGCCAACATCGAGACCGGCGAGGTCAAGATAACCAAGCTTATCGGCTGCTACGACGGCGGCACTATCGTCAACCCGACGGCTGCGGAGGCCCAGATAGAGGGCGCATTCTCCATGGGCTTCGGCCAGGCACTCTTTGAGCACGTTATGGTCAACGACCAGGGCAAGATGATAAACTGCTCCTTCCGCGACTACAAGGTGCCCACCTTCATGGACAGCCCGTCCACCAAGATAATGGACATCAGCTTCGCCCCCGACAACCCGAACGAGTTCGGCCCGCACGGAGCAAAGGGTATCGGCGAGGTCTCCACCGTCCCCGTCCTGCCCGGCATAGCCAACGCCGTCTCCGACGCTATCGGCATCGAGCTCTACGACCTGCCCTTCACCCGCGAGACTATCGTCAACGCCATTAACGGCGTACACAGCGATTTCAAGGTGTAATTACAGTACCCAAAGCGTAGACAAAAGCGCCGGTATGCCTTCTCCGGCATGCCGGCGCAGTTTTTTATAAGGAGGATAACTATGGCTAGAAAAATGAGAATCGCGGTATTCGGCGCGGCGGGCTTTGTGGCCTCGGTGTGCATCAAGACGCTGGTCGAGCGCGACGTGGAGATTGTTGCGGCTTTCGGCAGCAAGAACCACCTGCGCGAGGACCTCGGCGAGCTGCTCGGCCTGGGACGCATGGGAGTAATCCTTTCCCCGTCGACTGAGGACAACATCGCCAAGACGCTCGACCGCACCAAGCCCGACCTCGCGCTGGACTGCTCGCTCAACACAATACCCGACATCTACGACCACATCAAGCTCTGCATGGAGCGCGGCGTGAACGTCATGGCCGTCGGCGTGCAGTGCTACCAGCCCTGGCGCTCCGACCCGGAGCTCGCAAAGGAGATTGATGAAATAGGAAAGCGCACCGGCGCCACCTACCTCGGCTCCGGCTCCGCGGAGCTGTGGCAGAGCCTGCCCCAGGTGCTCAGCGGCCTGTGCGGCAGCGTAAAAAAGATAAGCCTCGAGTTCATAGCCCTGCTGGACGGCTTCGGCGAGGAGTCCACCCTCGGCACGCCCTTCGCAAGCAAGCCGGAGGAGTGGGGCGTTGTTGAAAACAATCCCGAGCCCTCTCCCTGGGAGCCCATATCCCGCCTCATCCCCGAGAAGCTGGGACTGCATGTGGTGTCGCATGAGCAGAGCTACAAGGGCATAGCCGCCAAGAAGGATATGGCCCCTGCCGACCTCAAATACCCCATTCCCGCCGGTACGCTTGTCGGCTACGTCGACGTCAACACCGTGCACACTGCAGAGGGCATAGATGTGGAGACCATGTCCTGCTTCAAGTTCCGTGAGGGCGACCAGACTAACTCCTTCACCGTGCGTATAGAGGGCGAGCCGGGCTTCGAGATGGTCATCCCCGACTTCCACGGAGACGTGACCACCAGCACCATCATGGTAAACCGCATCCCCGACGTCGTTAAGGCCCCGGGCGGCGTGATGATGGTAAACGCTCTGCCCATGATTTCCTATCACGGCAGCGCCGCCTACGAGCTGGAGGACTGACATGGAAAACTCACTGAAAAGACCCATACGGGCTGTTCTCTTCGGCGTCGGCGTCACCGGGCGCGAGCTGATTGCGCGGCTGCCTGAACGCGGCGTGGAGCTCACCGGTGTGTTCGCCAGGAGCAGCCACATAGGCGAGGACAGCGGCCTTGTTGCCGGCTGCGCGGCAAACGGCGTCAAGGTCAGCCCCTCCGACGACGCTTCCATAAGGGCGGTGCTGTCCGAGACGAAGCCCGACCTCGCAATAATATGCACCACCGACGACCTGCCGACATTGATGCCGCTCATTAAGCCCTGCGTGGAGTGCGGCGTGAACGTGCTCTCGTCCTCGGGACTGCTGTACTATCCCTACGGAATTTACCCGGAGGGCTCCGTGGAACTCGACGAGCTGGCCAAGGCCAACGGCGTCACGGTTTTCGCCAGCGGCATACAGGACGTGTTCTTTACCAGCCTTGTCACCGTGCTCACCGGCGCGTGCTACAGCATAAAATCCGTAACGCTCACCGACCTTGCCACGATAGACAGGTTCGACTTCTGGCCCGTGTTCGGCATCGGCAAGACCAAGGAGGAGTACGAGGAGTATTTGAAGGCGCATCCCGTGGACGAGGCCCATGCCTACAGCCATCTGGCCATCGCCACGAATGCCACGGTCGCCGCCCTCGGCCTCACGGCTGTCGCCCAGCACGATGGGCTGGAGATACTTTACACGGACGAGGACACCTACAACGCCTATCGTGACCTCCACATCAAAAAGGGCTGCGTTATAGGCAAAAACGAGACAACTGTCATTGAGACTGCTGAAGGAATCACCTTCAGGTGCGAGTTCATCTCCAAGATGGCCGAAGAGCACAAGGGTGAGACCGGCAACCTGAACCGCATAGTCGTGGAGGGAGAGCCCAACCTCGACCTTGTCACCACCGACAAGCACGGCGAAATGACCACTACGGCCTCCATGCTCAACCGCATACCGGACGTGCTCAACGCCGGTCCCGGACTGAAAACCGTGGCGGACCTCAGTATGCCGTACCTGAAAGTCAAGCCCCTGGGAGATTACCTTGAGGCCTGATATCGGAGAGAGATTACCGGCAGGGCAGCACAGGCGCAAATGTAAATAACCACTTGTAACAGCATGTGCTGCCCGATTTGATAAAAATACTTAGTTGCCTATTTGACGACAAAGTATGCGACCGTACCGAAAGGATGGTATCAATGCAAACTAAATTGAAACACCCTAACCTGACAATATTCGCGCTGCTGCTCTCGTCGTTCATGACTTCCGCAGACACGATGGTGCTGCAGCCGATAATCGACCTGCTGGCAACCGACGTGTTCCCGGAGTACGGCTACTCCATGTCAGCCATGATAATGAACATATCGGCCATAGCTCTTGCGGTTATCTCCGTGGCTTCCGGAGCGCTGGTGCGTTTCGGCAAGAAGCGCCTGATAATCCTCGGCACGATTTTCTTCACCGTCGGCGGCGTGGCGGGCTCGTTCATCACGAACATATATTACATATGGTTTACCCGCCTGTTTGAGGGCTTCGGAGCCGGCCTGGTTATGACCGTTTCGCTCATGATGATACCCCAAATCTTCACCGATCAGGCCAGGGTTGACAAGATTATGGGCTACAACGGCATACTTATGGCGCTGTTCTCCGGCATCATCACCTTCACCTCGGGCTATCTGGCGCTGGTGAGCTGGAAGCTGCCGTTTATGTACTATCTGGTCGGCGTCGTAATTCTCGTATTTCAGGTGCTGTATATACCCGACGACAGAAAGGAACTCGCCGCAGAGGGCGGAGCACCGGCAAAGTCCCATATCTCCAAGGCAGGCGTCATGCACGCTATAAGCGGACTTGCTTTTGGACTTTTCACCAGCTTCTTCTTCGTGTGCATCTCCGGCGTGCTGGCCGAAAACGGCGTGGGCGACGCCTCCATGGCGGGTACGGCCTCGACCTTCAACACGATAGGTTCTTTTATCAGCGGCTTCTTCTTTGCCTACCTGTTTGGAAAGCTCAAGGACTATTCCTTCACAGTGTTCTATCTGTTTATGATAGTGGCGTGGGCCGGACTGCTGAACACCAGCAACGCCATAATGGTTTACTTTGCCGCCTTCGTAAACGGCATCGGCTGGAACCTGTTTTTCTCCGGCTATCTGGCCAAGGTTTCCATGATATCCGACGAGGGTTCCGTGGAGGCCAATATGGCCCTGGCAAACGGTGTGTTCTATATAGGACAGTTCCTGACGCCCTTTGCGATGACCGCCATAACCGCTATTTCCGGCAACACCAGCCCGGTCTTTGCGATGAAGGTTGTCTGGGTCATTCTGGCCATACTCGCCGTGCTGCATCTGATATCCGCGATTACTTCCAGCAAGAAGCAGAAAGCGTAAGAGCTGAGATGGGCTTCCCTGAGATATAAGTACGGGATACCTACATTAAAGAAGTTATCCGCAACCGGATACACCGACCTCCTGTTTTGAGTTCAAAACAGGAGGTCATTTTAATGCGTATAACCGTGTGGCAGTAAAGTCGGGTTTCAAATACAATACCGCCTTGGCCGGCCGTAGGCGGGTGTTGTTTGTGGATTTTTTCTTCCCTGTTTACGGTGGAAACTTTTCGCGTGCGCTCTTCGTCTCTACAGGCAAATAGCTGTGACGGGAGGGGGCGGCAAAATCGAGCAACCAAAACTTTGAATTGTAAAGTGCAGGCGGATTGCCTGCCAAAACAACACATCTATATCATGGTTACAAGGAGAAGTAAAATGAAACGTACACTACAGAAAGTGTTCTCTCTGCTCCTGTGCGCAGCTATCCTGGTTGCGCCAGCCTTTGCCGCCGGGGAGAGCGGTGAAAGCGCCGACGAAACCGGGCCCGTCACGGTATGGGGGACTCTCACCTGGCTCGATGACGGCGGACTGCTGCTGCAAAACGACTCGGAGACGTCGATTAACGAAGTCATACTGCACGGGGAATCCATCATCTGCCTGGACGCCGTCACAGGGGAGCCCATAGATATAAAGAGCCTGAAGGACGGGGATACGGTCTACGCCTGGGTAAGCCCTGTTATGACCATGAGCCTGCCCCCGCACGCTACGGCGTATCTCATACTGGGCAACATACCGGCGGATTACCGCGTCCCCATGTATTATGAAATCGCGGCTGCAAATGTCACCGGCACTGACAGCGACACCCAGATGCCTACCTCGGTGGAGCTGACCGCTGCGGGCGGCGTCGTTTTCACTGTGACCGACGAGGCCACTCTGACGCCCTATCTGACCAAGAACGTTGTCACGCTGGGGGACCTGGTTCCCGGCACCCGTGTCCTGGTCTGGTCCAACAGCCGCGGCGAGGCCGAGCGGGTTCTGGTGTTTCCCTATGAGTACCGCGCTTATATCTCCCTCTCCGAGGATGGCGGCGTTTCCGTCAGCGGGCAGGCAGTTGAACAGGCCGCCAAGACCACTGAAGACGGAACCGTCCTTCTTCCTATCCGCGCCATATCCGAGGCCCTGGGCCTGTCCGTGAGTTGGGATCCGGAGACCGGCGTAACAGTTGCCGCCGGCGGCAGCGAGACAGCGCAGACCATATTCGTCGCCAAGCCCGACGGGGCTATTACCGGCGTAAATGCGGATGGGAGTACCTATGAATGTTTCATATTAGGAAAACACACTGCCAGAAATGGTGTGGCGGGCATTAGCCCGCCGCGGCGGGAATTTCAGAAATGTTAATTTCAATGTATTCGGCAATTCTGCGGAACTCGTCAGCAAACTTGAATTTCACGCTGATATTGCCGTTTTCGTAAACCTTGATGTAGTTTACAAGATCTATGAGGATTTCCCGGTTGAGCGTTTCAATGTTCTGGTGTTTCTTAAATGCCACCAGCGCCGGATGTTCGCTGTCAACGCCGTTTGCCAGTTCCGCCCGTTCAGCGGTCAGCCGTTCCAGCACATCGGAGAGTGTACTCACTTGCCGTTCATAGTCGGCTTTCATAGTCCGGTAGTCCTGCTGGGTAATTTCCCCGTCTTTCCAGTCTTGATAAAGGGACTGTTTGTATCGGGTAATTTTCGCCAGTTCCTTTTCCTTTGCGGCAATCAGATCGTCCAGTCGGAATGACTGGCTTTTTTTGACTGGAGCCGAGTTGATACGGGCAAGTATCTCCGAAAAGGAAACGGCCAGATGTACCTGTTGACGGACGGCAAACAGGACGGCGGCCTCCAGCCGCTCATGCTTGATTGAGTGCATGGAGCAGGCGGCCCGGGAACGGTATTTGTAGGTAGAGCAGGCGTAATACACATTTTTCCCGCTCTGGCTCCGTGTAATGGATTTTCCACAATCCGCACAGCGGAGAAAACCGCTGAACAGATGGAGCTCCTTTTTCCGTGGGGCCGTCCGTGTGTCCCTTTTCAACAGGGACTGCACCTTTTCAAAGGTTTCCCGGTCTATAATCGCCTCGTGGGTATCAGCCACCCGCACCCATTCATCCTCCGGCACCGCCTCAATCTCATGTACCTTATAGCTTTTCACACGGCGGCGGCCCTGTACCAAATCCCCGGTATAAATCGGGTTGGTAAGAATGTTTGTAAGCACCCGATCTCCCCACATGGGATTATCTGATACCGAACAGGAATAGGGCAGGCCCTTATTTTTTCGGTAGGTTGTCGGGCTGGGGATGCCGTGATCGTTTAGGTGGTAGACGATAGCCCGCCTTGTTTCCCCTTGCAAAGTCTTGTTATAAATGAGCTTTACAATCTCGGCGGCCTCGGGATCGACAATCAACTGGTGTTTGTCTTTTGGATCTTTTATGTAGCCGTAGGGAGCAAAGGAGCCGATGTACTGGCCGTTGCGCCGCTTATAGTCAAACACCTGGCGGATTTTCTTTGAAGTCTGATAGCAGTATTGATCGTTCATCACATTTGTAATCGGAACAATAATGCTGGAAACGCTGTCCGGGTTGAGGTAACTATCCACATTTTCAGCAAGACTGATAAAACGGACACCCATCTGCACAAACAGGTTGTCAATCAGACTTCCCGCATCGCTGTAATTCCGGGCAAAACGGGAAAGGTCTTTTACCACAACACAGTTGATTTTCCCACTCATTACATCGGACAGAAGCCGCTGGAAATTTTCGCGGTTGGCATCCGTCCCCGTGTGTCCATCGTCCACATATTCGGAAACGCTTTCAAATTCCTCAATGTGCTTTTGGTAAAAGTCATTCAGCAGGTCGCGCTGGTTTTTTACGCTGTTGCTATCGTCTTTTCCCTTTTTCAAATCTTCTTTGGAAAGCCGGATATATTCGCCCAGCCGCCAGCGCCGGATCGTATAAGAGGGAGAGAAACTCTGTTGAAACCCTCTGTTTTTTGTTCGTGACATTGTTCCTCCTTCCCTATCACATTACACTTATATTATAACTCTGTCCCATAGGGACAACAAGGATGGCTCCGCCTCGGGACACTTTGTCTCGAAGCTGGGGCTGGCCGCAGCCAAAGTCACAGCCCGCTTTTTTGCCGGATCAAATAGTCCGTCAAGGTGTCCTGCAAAGACGGCCCGCCTTCCGCAAATTCAATTTTCACACCGACTCCGCCGATGTTGAAGCAGTACAGATTTTTGGCAACTTGCAAAAACCTTGTGACGCGCTCTTTGCGGGAAAGGGCGTTATCAAAGGTCATACCGCTCACATCGGGCAGAGACTCAGGGGAAACTGCGCCAATGTCAACGCTTTTCATTTGTTCCAGTTCCTGTGCGGTTAATCTCACGGTAAAACCTCCTTTGTTCAGATTGATAAACGCCTCCCGGTTGTCCTGTGGGGAAACGCGAAAAGGCGGCACCGCACAAGTGCCGCCCTTTAGCCTGTCCTCACATCGGGACACTTTGTCTCGAAGTTAATAGGAGCCGTTTTCGTAATGGTGCTGGGCCTCGTCCAGCGTTTTGAAATCAAATACATAATGGAGCTCACCGACAACGCGCCGGATGTCCTCGGGGGAAAAACCACAGTTTTCCATCGCATAGATCACATATCCCCGGCAGGCGTTGTTGCTCCACGGCTCGGCCAGCATAGCGGCCAATGTAGGATCGAACTTCATTTTTTCATTCCCCCTTTGATAAAAATTTAGGGAACGCCTCGCCCATTTCCTTGACCTGTCCAAAGACAACTGTACTCGGCGCGGCGCTCCCTCGCAGACGAGAGGGCGGCCCGGAGGGACAGGCGGCCAGCCTGTCCACTGCCGGATCGTGGCCGTAGGTTGGCCGGGCCCACTTGCGGCGCTGGTGTTGTTCGCTCATTTTCCTTTGGGAAAAGTCACCGCGCACCCGCCGCCTGGCTCCCCGGATCATGCTCGGGGCCGCCCTTGTTCATCTACGGAGAAAAGAAAACCTCCTCTCATAAACCGAGACATTTTTGGATGATATTCGGACTGGTTCAGCGTGATTTTTTCAAATATTTTTTCATGTTCTCCAAACCGCGCTCCACAGCCCGCCGCACCGCGCTTTCGTGAACGCCTTCCGCTTCAGCTACTTCAGAATAGGTCTTGCCAAGAATGACACAGGCATCCACACGGCGGCCCTGGGCTTCGGGCAGAGAGTTAAGCGCGTTCCACAGACGGATAAAGAGTTCCATGCGTTCCAAGAGCTCCTGGGGCGTGGGCTCATGCAGGCAGGCCGAGTATTCGATCCCGTCCTCGCAGTCCAGGGAATACTGTGCCTTGTGCCGGGAGAGCCGCCGCTGATAAGCCATCTCATGGCGGGTATCAGCCAAAAACACTTCGGCCACCTCGTTAGAAACCTCGATAAACTGATCCTGCGTGTACCAATAATAAAAATCTTTCAGATTGATTGTAGTCATAATAAACCTCCGCTTCGGTGTTGGGTGGATGAGTGACCGAAACGGAGCTCGGCGGGGAGCGGCACCCTGGGGAGCTGCTCCGTACCTCGGGACATTTTGTCTCGAAGTATGGATAACAAAATGCGCCTGCGCGACACAAAGCCACGCAAGCGCATGAAATTACATATTCGTTTATGTACTGCCAAATTTCGCATCCATTGCCAGACTGATCCTGCTGGGTAGGTGGGCTTTTTTTGACAGGTTAGGGGGATGGGAAAAGAACAAGGACACGGCGGTACCTCCTGGACACCGCCGTATCCTAAAAAATGGGCGACTTTAATACACCCCCCGCAATCTCATTTTTTGAAAAGAAAACGGCGGCTTGAAATTGTTATTTCAAAACCGCCGCAAGGCTACTGTATTTTGTTTTGGCGCGTGATGACCCAGCCGCCGAAACAACGGTTTTTTTTATTACCGCTGTTCGACAGTGTTGGTGAAATAAAATAGCCTATTACATAAAATTTAATTACATTCTCATAATCTAACCCGAAATGTACAATGATATAGGGTGATATGAGAATGAACCAAGATGAACGAAGATTTGACTTTCATGGGCTCGGTCTAGCACTGAAACAGGCCAGAGAGGAAAAGGGATGGACGCAAGCCTATGTAGCGGAGCTGGTCGGCAAGACAGACCGCACCATTATGAACATCGAGAACAAAGGCCAGCACCCCAGCTTCAACCTGTTTTTTAAGCTCGTCACACTGTTCGATATATCCGTAGACCAGTTTTTCTATACGGAGGGCAACCGTGGCGGAAACAGTTGCCGGAAACACATTGATGTACTTTTAGACTCCATGAACGAAAAAGAGCTTGTTGTCATGGAGGCCACAGCCGAAGGGCTCAAGAAAGCCAGAGAAACGGAGGTTCTAAAATAGGAATCTCCGTTTCTTTCTGCTTTCAGAGAATGAGCAAAATTATATTAGCAGACAGCATTTTCAAGTATGGTAAGTTTTTTCTGCTCGCAATCTATCTCCGCCATCACTCCATAAGGTAAAATACAAACAGGCGATGTATGACTGCAATTTACATTATATAAAATAGGCAAGTCTGGCCGCTTAGCTTCATTTCCTATAACTTGAATATAAATATTTTTATATTCGTCATAATATCTTTCATCCATTGGTTTTCCGATGATTATTCCATTTATTTTATCTATAATGCCTTGTGCCACAAGATTTCTTAAGAAGTAGCAGACCTCTTCCGGCTTAGGATAATCCTCTCCTGTTTCAAGGAACAGGAGTTTATTTTCCCATTCGTCAAGGGCGGGCCATATTTCTGTTCCTATAACCATTTTAAGTACGCCCAAACATCCACCAAGAAGTTTTCCTTTAACTCGACCTGTCCCTTGTAATATTTCATAGCCGTGTTTTTCGGGCTTCATTTTCCTCGCAATCTTTTGGTTTTGAGGATCTGCCCAGTCTAAAAATTCAGAAGTCCACATATTGCATGAACTTATTTCCATTTCTGAAGCACAAGAGAATAGCATTTGTTTAATGCAGTCAATGGTATATTGGTGCATCTGCTTGTTTTCTGCAAATTCGACCATGAGACAAGGCCCGTGGAAAGAAACTACCCCGGCTTTATAAAGCATCAAATGATTAACGGTTGTGTCAGAATAACCCATGAATATTTTTGGATTATCTCTGATAATTTGGTAATCAATGTAGGGAAGCAGGCGAATAGTATCATCTCCGCCAATCATACAAATAATCGCTTTAATGGTCGTGTCTTTGAACGCTTGCATTAAATCCTGTGCCCTTAATTCGGGATGATTATATAAGTATTCATTCCCTTTTAGAGCATTGGGCATTGTGATAACATGAAGCCCGAATACAGTTTCTAATCTGTTAATACCTGTATAATATCTATGGATAAGAGACTTTTCCCCACCCATACCAGAAGATAGCGACACAATAGCAACGGTGTCTCCTCTCTTTAATGCTTTTGGTTTTATCATAGTATTACCCCTTTGTCTTGACAAAATTATACTTCAATTCGTATATTAAAGTAAGGTCAAGTGACCCATTTTGGAGGAAATGTTTATGGATGCTGAAATACTTCGTGGCCGTATGCCGATTACAATTCGCAAAAAGCTAATGAAAAAAATTTATGATCCCGGAAATCTTATTATTATAGCAGGTTACGAAAATAAATATGTATTTTTCTTAATTGAGGGAGAAGCAGAAGCCTCTATCCAAAATAATGATGGCACTGTCGCTACTGTCTACTTATATAAATCGAATAGCATATTTGGTGAAGTAGAGCCATTTTATAATGACTTCAAACCTGTAAGCATAACCGCAACTAAAAAGTGTATTGTAGAGGCACTTCATCAGACCGATTTTTTAGAATGGTTGAAAAGTGATTTTGAAGCCACAAAACTGCTTATTCGTATAATATCAGAGAAGCTAATACACAATGGTCAACTTATAGAGGAAATGTCTTTGCTGTCTGTTCGTAAAAGAGTTTTACGATGTATAGCTATTTACAATCACAAAGGACAGCTACACAAACTAACGAAAAAGCAACTTTCAATCGAAGCAAATACACCTATTAGGAGCGTAAATCGAGCGATTGCAGAATGTGTAAAAATGGGTTTAATCTCTTATGAGAATAAACAAATTTACATAAAAAATCTCGCTGTCGTTATGGAACACTTACCTTCTATATTACACTTTTAGTAAATAAATTGAATGGAGGGAGCGTTAAAATCGTGACCTCCGTTTTTCGCGCCATTTTCGGGGCTTGCACAAAACGGCAAGCAATTCGGGTGTGGCCACACTCCGAAATTTTTGCAGGCCGCAGGCCCGCAAAAATGCTTGTTGGGGAGCTCCCCAAACCCGCTGGACTTCGGGACAAATTGTCCCAAAGTCCCGGCGCAAGCGCCTGTTGGATGCGGCCCGGGCTAACGCTCCTGGGCCTTATTTTCCCGCCCGTCCGTATGGCCGAGCAGATAATCAATGTTTGCCTTGACCGCAACGGCCTGCCGCATATCCGCCTGGGCTTTGCGGTACTCGGCATAGAGGGCCTTTTTCTTTTCGGAGAGTTCCCGGCGCTCCTTTTTCAGCGTGTCCATTTTCGGGAGCTTCGCCCCGCCTAAAAGATCATTCATGGCAGCTTTCGCCGCCCGGTATGCGGCCAGCTCCGCTTCATGCTGGGCCAGATATTTTCTGCTATACCGGGCCGCCTTATAGCCATCGAATACAGGCCGAGTTTTTGCAAAATCAACCGTAGCGCCCATGAGCTGTACTGTATGGGAGAGGGCTGCTTCGGTTTCCCGAAGTTTCCCAGCCAGGGCGTGAAAGCGATCCACCGCCGCCTCGGTACTGGCCGCCAGTTTCTCATAGTCTGTGAGCTTGTGCTCCTGGAGATATTGGAGCGCGGCGGCCATCTGTTTGAGGTTGTAAACTTTGGCCCACCGCGCATAGGCCGGGCCTATGCCCTGTGCCATACGCTCTTGAATATCAATAATCAGATTGACACGCCGGGCCGGAGCCGGGCCGTCTTTCGGGATCTCCGGGATCGGACGCTCCCCGGCAATCACCGCCCGGATGTCATCGGGATCAAAGCCTGGGCCCAGGACAGAAGCCCGCAGACGGGTGTATTTATCCTGCCCAGGAGCCAGGAATGAGATCACGCCGCCCCGCCCATGCTTCACCGCAAAGCCGGACTCCTCCATAAGCCGCAGGAACGCTGGGAAGTCGGCGGGCTTTTTCCCCAGGGCCTCCACGATGGCCAGCCGCACCCGTTGTTGTGCGGCGGGCGGCTTTTCCCCGATCCACTGGCCATAGTGGAGAAAACGGCCTTTGCTGTGCTGTTTTGGATTTTGAATGACCGACAGCTCATGCTCGATGCACACCCGGTCAGAGAGTCGCCGCACCGCAAAGCTGGAGCCGATGAAGTTATGAAACTTCCGGGAGCAATCCTGGGCCGTGGAGTTGTAATAAATGTGATTATGAATGTGCCCTTTGTCGATGTGGGTACAGACGAAAAACTGGTACTTGCCCTTTGTCCAGCGCATGGCTGTTTCATAGCCGATTTTGTTTGCCTCCTCCGGCGTAACCTCACCGGGAGGAAACGCCTGCCGGATCTGAAAAAACAGAGCCCCGCGCTCCACGGCCCGGCCCGTTTCTGCCTGGTACTGGCTTTTGGTCAGAAGAAACTCAGCCGGGGCCAATGCCGGATCGCAGAGGTAGGCAGACACAGCTCCTATCTTTTTCGGATTGAGCCCGTAGGCAAACCGATCCTCCATCGTCTGGACAGCAGTTTTTCCTGCCGCTACCTTGTAGGGCCGGATATAGGTTGTAGCGATAGCCGCGCCTCCTTTCTGAAAAAAGACGGCGGCTGTGCTCCCGCCGCCGCAAAGGACTTCGGGACAAATTGTCCCAAAGCGTCATCCCGCAATAAAGGTCTTTAATGAATAGTTGAGATCATCCAGCCTGCAGACCAGCCACTCGGCTGCGGCGGGCAGCCCGAAAGGAGAAAGCAGAAAAGCAAGCACCAGCCCGGTGATCCCCCATTGTGGATTGCTCTGGATGAACAGCTCGAACAGACCGCACACTGCAAGGATAAAGGACAGGATGCCAAGCACCCAGGACGCAAGGGAAACGCTGAAATTGAGGACTGCGACAATCAGCGTAAGAGCCAGCACAGCAGGAGCCGCGATGATTTTCAGAATGATCCGCATAGCTTGATACCTCCTTGTTTTTGTTGATGGTTTACCTCTATATGACTATTATACCTCTGTCCAGGAGGGACAACAAGGATGCCTCCGGCTTTCAGCACCTCGGGACAAAGTGTCCCGAAGTATATCCCATCGTAAAAATGTACAATTTGTGCTATTCTATATTTATGCTGAAAAGAAAGGGTTGGTTTTATGAGAATGGGTGAAGGTAGAGAAACCTTCAATAGGCTTCTAAATTGGGATAGAGGACAAGCTCCTTCGGAGCGTTTAGCCGCTATCATATTATCCAAAGAGGGCTTTATGGGAATTGACCCCTCACATCCGTTAGGTGGTAAAGACGGACTAAAAGATATGACTCTATCCTTCGAAGGAAAACGGTGGATTGGAGCTGTATATTTTCCGCGCGGCCAGCAATCATTTACGGTTATAAAGGACAAATTTATTCACGACCTAGATGGCGTAAAAGCCAATGGTGCAAAGGGCCTAGTTTTTGTAACAAATCAAGAATTACGCCTTAATGAAAGAAAAATTTTATCTGAGCTGGCCCCTAATATTGATATTCAAATATATCATTTGGAAAGAATTGCATCTTTATTGAATACACCTTCTTTCTACGGAATCAGAATGGAATTTCTGGATATTGAAATGAGCAAAGAAGAACAATTATCTTTTTTTGCCGATAAAGAACAACGCCTTATAAGAATGGAAAACATTTTAGAGCGAATGGTTAGTGGTCTGGATGAATACAAGGCATTAGACGAATCTGTTTCGACAAAATTAGAGACTGATGACGATGAGCCTGAAGAATATACGATTGAACCGCGCACGATGGACGAAGTAGCAGAAGCGGCGTATCAGTTCGTAGAAAAAATTTGGTTTGATCGCCATCTATCGTTAAAATATAAGGTTGAAAAGGGTATAGAAACTGTCGATCCTCAAATTTGGGAAGGTGCATTAAAGTCTGCTGAAAAAATGATACAGAAATATGGAGAGGAAAACCTCGGGCCTTATAGTGATTTTGAATGGGGAATGTTAAATGGAAAACTATCGGCACTTAGGTGGGTATTAGGCGAAGATTGGGATATGCTTGATACATAAAAATAACGCGGGGAAATATGGACATATACCCCTTTCCCCGCGTTTTGTCATAGCTCCACAATAGCAGACAGTTTTTTCAAAAGTTCGGACAATGGCCCCCACAGCTTTTCATAGTCCCGTTGCAAGGCTTTGATTTCCTCGGGATAGATCCCGCCGTAGGTATTGGCCTGGATTGCCACTTGATTGAGATTGTTTGAGCACCGCCGTTGGAGCGACACCAGCTCCCGGACGGGCGAAAGGTCAACATGGAGTACATACCCATTCAACGCCATTTTCCGCATATAGGCCCCCATGTTTCGGATGCCCGCCTCGGCCATGCGTTCCCGGATCAGCGCCTGCTCCTCCTCCGACACCATCACATGGAGATTGATCGGGCGGCGGCGTTTCTTTGTCATCGTTCCTCCCGTTCCAGACTGCGGATGGCCCGGGGCGGCTCTTTTACCTTGTCTAACGGCTTCTCTCGCTCCCGGGGGCTTGCGGAGATCGGGGCATGAAATTCCCGGTAAAGTCGCATGGCCTCCTGGTCGGCCAGTTCCTGTTCACGCTTTTTCTCCATAATACAGACCTCCTATCTATCGTCCCGGCTGGGACTTTTCTTTTCCGGCGCATCCGGGGCCCGCTGTTCCCGGGCCTTGCGTCCGGCCTCTTTCATCTGCTCGGCAATCGGCGGCTTCTTTGCCGCACCACGTTCCGGCACAGGTTCACGGCCTTCGGGATTGTCATGGGCGGGCCGCAGCTCATAATCCTGCATTTCCCGTTCCGTCAAAGGATGGGCATAGGTGATGGCTCCCCATGCCTGGAACGCCTCACCCGGCACTTGCTGGCGGGTAAAGTATAAATCCATGTGGACAGGGCGGTTAAAGTAGCTGTTCGGGTAAGTGCCGATGTCGATAGGCCGCTGGGTGGAGTAGTACAGATAGGTTTCCTTGTCCGGGGCCGGTTCCACTTCCTGCACATGGTAACGCCGCTGGTAGTCCTCGGCCCGGTTGAGTAAGTCCCGTTCCGCCATATCCGGCTCATTCATGTAGTGGCCCCAAAAGTAATTCCGCTGGCCGTCCTGCTCGTTAAAACGCCACGTCACAAAGGGATTAGGGGCCCTGCTATTTTCCCCCAGGGCAAAACCGCACTGATTGTCAAACAGGATCGTGCGGCGGATCACATAGCCTTGATTTTCTTCCAGAATAACACCTCCTTAGATGCCCCGCCACCTCTGGACAAAGTGTCCAGAAGCGGCGGGGGTAGATGTGGAAAGCATTTGAGTAAAACAAGGGCAGGCCATAGAAAGATACGGCCCACCTCCAAAAGGGCCCCGGAAAGCCTTGATACAAGCGGGTTTTCCAGGGCCTAATTTTCCACACATCACCTCCGTTTTTTCCGCATATAGTCCCGCTTTTGCCGCCGCAGGGCAATCCGGGCACAGGACTCGGAGCAGTAGGCCATGCGCCCATCCGCAGGGACGGCCCCGCCACAGATGGGGCAGGGCTTAAAATCCGGCCTGGGGCCCTCACTCAGCAGGGACACCTCCAGCGCCGGATCAAGGGGCAGGACGGCCTCTCGAAAGTAGCGGCAATATGCGCCCGTCCAGCATTTTCCCAGCATATAGCACTCACAGTCCAGAGGCAGACACCCGCACTCTCGGTCATAGTTGGCGCACCACTTTGTTACCAGGGCGCGGATCGCCCTTTTTTCCTCGCGTGTCAGTTCACGGGCCAAGCCGTCACCTCCCGCCAGCCGGGGCCCGCATGAGCTCCCGGTAGCAGGACACACAGCCGATGCCCCGCCAGTAGGGGCACCCGGAGCACCGGGAGCCCCTGGGCGGTTTCGCCGGGGCAGGAGCCTGGGGACGGGGCTTCTGCTTCATCATTTTTTCAAAGGGGCTGTCGGTAAACCTCATTTGTCAGCCTCCTCTCCGTCATCGTCCTCCTCGTCCCAGGGCGGGCCGTCATCGTCCTCGTCCCCGTAGGGTTCCCCGCCGTCATAGCCATCCAGCTCCCCGCCGTAGTCCTCCTCGGGTTCGGCGGCTTTTTCATGTTTCGGGCGATAAATCTTAAAGTACCAGCCAGCCCCGCCGCCGATCACCGCCACGGCCAGCACCAGCAGAAGCATCCCCATATTGCCGCCCGTTTCCGGCTCGGCCTCCTCCGGGGCGGGTTCCCCGGTTTCCTCCGTTTCCACTGGTTCCGGCTCCACGCCCGCGCACTCGGTCATATTGACAGCGCAGACCGGGCAATCCGTATTGACAGCCCCCGCCGCGCATTTTTCAGAGCAGGAGCAGGCGGCCTGTTCCACCCCGGCAGCCTCCGCCGCAGCCAGCAGATCGGCTTCGTCCGTCATGCTCAAAAAGTAGGTTTCATACTGCTCGCCTTCCTCGTCCACGGGCTTGTCATAGTCAATGACAATGTAAAAGGTGTTCCCGCCCGCCGTCTGCACCGTGATAAACTGCTTGTTGGTGTGCTCGTCATAGAGCAGATCACGGGTAACAAGGTTGCCCTCCTCCGAGAAGCCCTCGCCCGGTTCAATGGTGGGCTCCGGCTCCGGGGCCGTGGTTTCCTCGGTCATGGTGGGATCTCCATAGTTTTCGCCCTCACCGCCGTCTGCATAGGCAAAGGCTGGGACAGCCGAAAAGCCGCATAAAAGAACGGCGGCACAGAGCGCCGCCGTCAGAGACTTCCATCGTTTCATATTCAATTCTCCTCCTTCCTGCCGGGTTCAGACTTCGGGACACTTTGTCCCAAAGCCCCATCGCCCTTCAGCTTTTCAAACAGGAGCGGGAGCTCCGCAAGGGGGATGCTCATGCCCCGCACGATGTCCACGATCTCGCTGTTTTCCGCCTCCAGCTTTTTCTGCTCCAGTTCTTTCAGTCGGGCCTGTTGTTCACTGATTTTAGCCTTGACCTTATCAATCTCGGCCTGGATTTTCATGCTTTTTGCCGTTGCCATAGATAACCTCCAATCATGGTAAACGCCCGTAGGCGTAGAAATGAGATTGCCAGTAGCTTGTATTTAGGTTTGCGTAACCGATGGGATCTCCACAGTGCAACATTTTATTGTCACCCACATAAATCCCACAATGGCTCACCCCCGGCGTGTCATAAGTACCCTTGAAAAAGACCAGATCGCCGGGTTGCGGATTGCTGGTCGGCGTACAGATGTTATAAAGCCCCTGGGCCCCCAGGCGGCCCACATTCCAGCCGGAGTGATTGATTACCCAGGACACATAGCCCGAGCAGTCAAAGGATGTGGCCGGACTGGAGCCACCCCACACATAGGGATAGCCGATATATTTCTCGGCCTCGGAGAGAATGGCGGCAAAGGTTTCGTCATCCAGATACTCCCGGGGCACCTCGTATCCTTCGGGCGGTTCGGTGTACTTGCCGACATACTCGGAGCCGGGGAACAAATCCGGGCGGTTTCCCAGCGTTGCCATATAGATGGCATATCGGGACATCTGATCCTCGCTTAACAGGTAGACGGGCAGATGGGACAGGTTTTTGTTTTCCAGCGTCACATAGCAGATATAGTAATTGTAGGGAACCTCCACCTCGTAATCGTTGCCCTCGCTGTCGGTGCGGGTTTCCGTCCGGTAGCGTACCTCCACCACCACATCCTCGGTCAGAATGTACTGGCTGTCAAAGAGCGTTTGCAGAGAGCCCTCCACCTGGTCAAGCGTCCACTGTCCTTCATGGAGCGAACACAAAAGGGAAAGAAGTACATAGGGATCATGCTCGATCTCGTCCAGGTCAAAGTGGTACTCGTCATAGTCGTGGGTGCTTTCGTAGCTGTCCAGATAGCCGGATAGCTCCGCCTCCAAGTCACAGTAAGCGGCTTCGGCCCCCAGCAGATCCCCGTCCTCGCAAGGGTAGGTGCTGGCCCCCACCGCGCCGATGGTGCTGTTTCCCAGCGTAACAAGGGAAGAAGAACAGGACTGCATCACCAATACAAGCAGAACGCAGGCCAGAGCCAGCAGACAGCCCACGGGATGGCGTTTCACAAAACCAACCGCCAGGGCCGCCAGCTTTTCTGTGGTAACAGCCGTTTTCCCGGCGGCCTGGGCCCCGTATTTGGCCGCCTCCTTTGCCTGCTTCTGATACCTCTTGCGGAGCCGCCGCTTCTGCCAAAACCGGGACAAAGCGTTTTTGGAGAGCTCCGGGTGCTCCTGTGCGGCGGTGTGAAAATGGTAATCTGCCGTAGCCTTGATATATTTGGACTCGGCCTTACGAACCGCCTTTGCCGGGTGCTCCCGGATTTTCCGTTTCACAAACCGGGAGCCATGCCGCAGGGCAGACTCGCCCACAAGCTCAGAGCGGTGGGCCCCTTCGATGCCCACATTCTCATGCTCGTTTTCGTAAATCTTCCCATGCACAAAGCTGTGGGCGGAGCCGCTGGCCACCCGGCCCACACGCCTCACCGGGCCCGGCTTTTTGGGCGGCTTCTGTTTTGCCAGCTTTTCCTTTGCCCGATCCAGCTTTTCCCCGCGCTTTTCCATGCGGAGTTTGGATGCCGCCGCTTTCTCCTGGTTGCTTTTCTGCCGGAATTTTGACTTTGGGACACTTTGTCCCGAAGTACCCCCGGCGTTTCCTTCGCCAGCCCCGCCCGGATCGGCGGCCCCAGCCGCCTCCCTGGGTTCGGGGCCCGCGCCGTTATTCGGTTTTCGCTTCATTTTTCACATCCTCCGGGCGGGTGGTCAGCAGGTTATAGATCTCGCCTTTCGGGAACCGATCCACAAAGGGGATGGTCACATTCCCATAGAACAGCAGGCCCTCGCCGGAATTGGAGTGGGTGATGTAGGAAAGCTGATGCTCGGAAATGCCGAGCTGTTTTGCCAAAATCGTCCGGTCACTTTGGGCCTGGGACAGCAGGATCATAAAATCCGTGTTGTCGAGAATGTTCTCAATCTCCCGGCTGGCCAAAAGGTCTTTCACATTCTGCGTAAGTGCGCTGGGGACACATCCTTTTTTTCGGAGCATCTTCCAGACCGCAACAAAATAGCTGGCGGTCAGAGGATCGCGGAGCAGGACATGGAACTCGTCAAAGTAGCACCAGGTCGCCACGCCCTCCCGAAAGTTGGTGTCCACCGCCTGGGAGACAAACTCGTTTGTGATGTGCATGGCAATCTTGCGGAGGTTTTCTCCCATGTTCTTGAGCACGATGCACACCACCCGGCTGTCCGTTTTTACATTGGTGGGATGGTTAAAGAGATTGAGAGAGCCCGTACAGTAGAGCTCCAGGGCCGTTGCTACCCGGCGGGCCTCCGGCTCCGGCTGTTTGAGAAGCTCCTCGTACAAGTCCTGCAACAGCGGCGTTTTTTCAGTGGCAATCCCCAGGGCCTGCTCCCGGTAGACCAGCCGCACACAGCGGTCAACCACCGTTTTTTCGATGGGCTGTAAGCCGTCCTTGCCGCCTACCACCAGCTCGCACAGGGAAAGCAGGAAATCCGCCTTCATGGAGAGCGGGCTTTCCCCGGCGGTCATGTTAAGCTCCACATCCATCGGGTTTAAGTGGTGGGGGCTGTCCGGGGCAATCTCGATCACCTGGCCGCCCAGCCTGCGAACCAGCGGGGCATATTCCCCCATCGGATCAACAATCAAAATCCGATCCTGGGGGATGGCAAGGAACACATTTAAGAGCTCCCTTTTTGCGGCGAAAGATTTTCCCGAGCCGGTAGAGCCGAGATACAGCCCGTTGGCCGACTTCAGCTTTTTGCGGTCAGCCATGATGACATTGTGGGAAAGGGCGTTCATGCCGTAGTAGAGGGCCTGTCCAGCCATCCGCAGCTCTCTTGTCATAAAGGGAATAAAAATCGCCGTGGAGCTGGTCGTCATGCCGCGCTGGATCTCCACCTCGTTATAGCCGAGAGCCAGCGAGGACACAAAGCCCTGTTCCTGTTGCCAGTCAAGACGCTTTAAGGAGCAGTTGTATTTCTGCGCGATGCCGCCCACAGTAAACACATCGTTTTCCAGCCGCTGGCGGGTGGGGGCAAAGTTTACCACCGTAAAAGTGAGCAGGAACATCCTCTCGTTGCGGGACTGGAGGTCAGCCAGAAGCTCCGCCGCGTCCTTGCTGAATGTGATAAGGTCGGGTGGCAGGATGTCGGGATCATACCCGGCCCGCACCGCCTTACGCTGTTCCTCCACCTTCATTTTTCCGATGTCAGAGATTTTGCCCTTGATGGTCTTAATGGCCTTTAACTGATCCACCGTCTGAATATGGAGCGTGACCGTCATTTCCGCATCCATCTCTAAAATCTCCGCAAGGAGCTTGTCAGAGAGTTCGGACGCTAAAATCTGCAAGTAGGACACCGCGCCCCAATACTGGCCGATCCGAAATGAGCGGGACTGCCGAAAGTCGAAGCTGTCCGGGGCAATAAAGTCCTTTGTGCCGAGCCCGGTCTGCGGAATGTCCTTCCACGAAAAGCGGAACGGCTCCCGGTTTCCCGGGTGCATCTGGCTATAAAGCAAGGCCAGCCTTGCCCGCCCGTCCATCGGCTCACAGGGAACACCCAGCCGCTTGAAGTTTCCCATCACATCGGCCTCCACGCGCTCCAGGCGGGGGCGGGCCTCCGCGATCCCTTCGGCGGGTATGCCGAAAGTGATGTATTTGGAGCGTTCAATGCCGTTGTTGCTTTTGGCGATCTGATTTTTCAGCATCCCGGTAAATTCCTCCCGGACGCTGTTAAAATCATCATCCGCCTGGGGAATGTTTACCTTGTAGCGGCTCCTGGAATGGGAACGGCGGTTGATAAAAGAAAGCTGGAACGGCAGAGTGCTGTCAAAGTAGTTGAGGAATGAGCTCCAGCCGCCGAAAATCGCCGTCTGATCCTCGGTACTTGCCACGGAATAATTGATGTCCTCATATTCCACGGTCTTTGTATAGAGCCCGCCGGGGAGCTTGCACACCCCGTCCGGGTGCATTGCCAGATAGGGGATCGTCTGCTGGACGGACAAGGCCGCCCGGCTGTTACCCCTTCCGGGACTGTTTTTGCTTTTTGCCTTTCGCAATCGCATCCTCCTTTCTCACAGCGCCCCGCCCGGTAAACGGAGCGTAAATGTTTTCTGTCTGATAGTGCCGAACCCCGGGCCGCAGGAATTTGGCCCGGATGATGTTATGAACCACTTTTTCAAAGGGGAGCCCGTCTTTTTCATACATCGCCAGCAGGAACGCCGGGAGCATGACCGCCAGCATAAGGAACATGGCCCCGGTATTCCCCAGGGGCTCCCGCGCCAGCAGGTAGGACGGGATGCCGATGGCCGCCGCCCCGCCAAAACAGATGAGCTGGCGCTTTGTCAGATTGAACGCCATTTTCGTTTTGATTTTGGATAAGTCATTCGGGACATTTACATAGGGCATGAGAAACCTCCTTTCTCGCCCCGGAGACTTCGGGACAATTTGTCCCAAAGTCCGGGACGGTGCTTTCCACCTCGTTTCCCCACACATCCCAGCCGGGCGGCGTCTGTCTTGCGAACAGCTCCACCCGGGGCAGATCGCCCATAAGGGCAACAATCTTTTCCCGGGCCTCGTCCGGCTTTTTGCTGTGGGCTTCAATGGGGGAAATGATAAACTGGTGGATATTGGCCGCCTGCCGCTTCGGATGCCCTTTTGTTGCCAGCAGGCAGATCTCCGCATTTCCCCGCGTCCAAAAGCCCAGGCCGTAAAACCAGCTATCAACTTTCCGGTTTTTCTTCAGCCAGACGAAAGCCACGGACTTATACTGAAAGCCCCACGCCTTAATCAGTCGCAGGGCCTCGGGGAGCTGGGGGAAAGTCGCCCACAAAAAAAGCGCGCTGTCCGGGGCGGCCAGATCCGCCACCGGGAGCGCACATAACTCGTCAATCCCCATTGTGGGATAATGGTGCTCCGCCGCCCCTTGCAGGCCCTTTTGGGCGTACCGCCACGGGGGATCGGCGTAAATGATAGAATATCGTCCGATAGTTACACTCCTTTCTCCCCGGCCTCCACCGCCGAGCGTGCCACGCGGATGCGCTCACTGGCGGCGGCGTAAAAGGCTGGAGCTGTTTCAAAGCAGACGAAGCGGCGTCCCGCATTGAGGGCGGCAACGGCGGTTGTGCCGGAGCCCGCGCAGATGTCGGCCACCAGCTCGCCGGGCCGGGTGTAGGTCTTGATGAAATACTCGCATAGTTCCACGGGCTTTTGCGTGGGATGGATGCCGCCTGTTACGGTGGGGACAAACAGCACATTTCCCGGATAGCGCCGCCCATCGCTGGACTCGGAGCTCTGCCGCTCGAATTTTCCATAGTTCGGGCTGGTGCCGCTGCGGGCATGGACACGGCTGTACGGCTTGCCGTAAGTAAACTGCGGATTGTAAAGCGGGGCTTTTTGATAGAACACCAAAATATTCTCCGACTTTTTCAGCGGGGCCCGGTTTGCATTGAGAAATCCTGTCCCGCGCTCCTTGTACCAGATCCACTCATAGCGGAGCATGGAGAGGTTGGAGGCCCCCAGCACCTTGTCATAGGGGCATTGAGCAAAGAACAGCACCGCGCCCTCCGGCTTGACCGCCCATTTCACTGCCTCCCATAATTCCGGGAGCGGCAATGGCACATCCCAAAAGTTGCGGGTAGTGCCGTAAGGCGGATCGGTTAAGAGCATATCCACCGAATGACGGGGAAGGGAGCGCAGGCCCTCGATGCCGTCCATCAGAAACAGCCCCTCCGGGCAGTCCGGGGACTTCGGGACACTTTGTCCCAAAGCCGCCTTATCGGTCATCCCTTGCCTCCTTGCCCTTTGCCGGGACAGGGCGGGCAGCGTTTTCACGGGCGGCCTGCGCCCGCCCTTCCGCTAACTGCCGGGCAATCGTCTTTGCGTCATCCCTTCCGCCCATCAATTCCCGCTTTTGCAAAACGGCTTCTGTTTCCGCCATAAAGCGGGCAGCATCCGCCTCGTTAAAGTCCTCCGGCGCTTTTCCGTACCACAGGCGCGTCCCGTCGGGCCCATATCTTCTCGGCATATAACACCCCTTTCCTTAATGCGCTCCAAAGATGCTTTTTGAAATTGTCCCGGTTTTGAACAGCATAAAGCAGAGCAAAACCGTATAGCCCACGGCTCCCCATATTGCGCCGATGGGATCTCCGCCTGTGGCGATCCCTTGAATGAGCACCGCATAGATGCCCACGCACAGCAGGATCAAAAGCCCCTGAAAACCGATGGCGAACAGGGACTTCAGATAATTCTGCCCCATGCTCCCCATTTCACGGTTGGACAGGGTAGCCACCGGGATGGGCGCTAAACTGGTCAGCATATAGATTTCCAGCATACGGCCATAAATCAGAACGAAAATCACGATATTCAGTGCGGTCATGGTAAAGCCAATAAAGATCGACTGGAGCCACAGGCCCAAAAGGGAACCCAGCCCCATTGTCTCCAGCGTGGCCTCCAAATCCGCCAGCATATCCGGCGAAATATCCGTGGAGCCCTGGATCACCCCCGCCGAGCTTGCAATCACGCTCTGCGACACATCAAAAATCGCGTTGACGATATTGAATGTGTTGGAGAGGATCAGGATGGCCGCCGCCGTTTTGAAAATCCACTTGAAAAACATCCAAGTGTCGATGTCGTGTAAGTTATTGCGGTCTATGAGCATTTGAATGAGCTCGTACACCGCCACATAGGTTAGGACTAACCCGGCAATCGGTAAAATTACCGTTTCGGAAATCTGGCGGATAAGGGAGAAAACCCCGGCGTTCCATGCCGCCGGGGTTGTTCCCACCTCTCCCGCAATCTCCCCGACTCGGGCGTTTACCGTATCAAACAGGCCGCTCAGATTGCCTAAAATGCCTTCAATGAGCAGGCTTTTGAGCCAGTCGGTCAGCCAGTCGGTGAGAAATCCCATAAGCCGCTACCTTAAAACAGGCCGGACAGCAGAGGGATCAGGGTAGTACCCAGCAGGATGATGCCGCCGCCCGCCATGAGCTGCTTCATGCCCTGGCTTTTTGCTAATGTGCGATAAAGAAGTAATAGAAGTGTAAAAAATTTTGCCGTTCCTATCCGGCACTTG
>OJQP01000087.1_pt1 | contig 93406 bp, 86 predicted proteins | sample 1598871 | NCBI WGS metagenome assembly OJQP01 (sample SAMN03922520, study PRJEB24848) | human gut metagenome | isolation source: stool sample | host: Homo sapiens | place: Germany | collected 2010-02
GCTTTTGCAAGAATAAAACAAGAATGTCCTAATTCTGAAGTTTATAACGATGCAGAGATTTCCATCCGTATAGGAAAACGGTGCCAAAAAGTTCGCTGGAACGAGTTTGATTCGATTATGGGAAACCATGATATTACAGTCCGACTGCATGAGAAATTTAAAGTGTCCCATGATTTTATAGGGTCATTAACTCAACTGTCAGACGAATATTATGATAGCATTGTCGCTGAGGAGAATGGAGATGCAGAGTAAATATATCTGGATTTTAGCTGTTTTTTTCCTTCTGTGTATAATGCTGTTCTGTAATAGAAAAGTCAGACTCTGGTTACTTTTGATAGAGCAAATACGTGTTTTTAGAAACGATAAAAAGAAAAGAATTTCTCTATGGGATTGTATTTGTTTTCTTGTTTTTCCGATAGTGATTTCACTTATTTTTGTCTATAAATTAGGTTTCACCATCAATAATAATTTAGCTGAACTGCTTACCACGGTTTTTTCTATTGTTTTTACGGTACTATTTGGATTTGCTGCTATTATGATAAGCAAAATTGATAGCCAAAACAAAACAGAAAAACAGGTTGCCGAAGAAACTTTTGTATCAATCGTTTCGTCGACTATCTTGTCTTTAATTGCGGCTGTCCTATCAATTGTTCTTACACAGGTAAAGTCTGTAATATGTTTGCAAATTATATCCAGTGGAGTTATAATTATTTCTTTAATCATCATTATGTTGCTTTTATTAATTACCAAGAGAGTATTCCTTCTATATGTAGACCGCAAAAATTAATGAAATGTAGATAATCAAATTGAGGGATGAAAACATGTAAAAAGCTTTCATCCCTCGCACCGCTATAAAACAATCTAATCAATGTTGCCTTAAAAGTTATAATATATATATCAAAACAATAAATCCGAACCCGTCGCCAACCGGCACAAGGTTCGGATTTATTTCTTGTGGTGGACCTGAAGAGACTCGAACTCTCGACCTCTCGGATGCGAACCGAACGCTCTCCCAGCTGAGCTACAGGCCCATATTTGTTTTATATGCTCATTTGAGCGCTCGATAATTATACCACACTTTTCAGATTTGTAAAGAGTAAAATTCACAGTTGCTAAAATTCTTCCTATGCGTTATAATACGAGCACGGCCTTTCGCAAGGCTGCACCAGTCGGGGAGCTAGCGGTGCCCTGTAACCTGCAATCCGCTACAGCAGGGATGGATTCCTGAGAGAGGACTGTTCGATGTGCCGTCTGCCCACAGTAAGCGGCGTTGAAGTCCCGGTCTCGCGCAACGTATTCCCGTGAACCATGTCAGGCGGGGAACCGAGCAGCATTAAGCGGGCCCATATGTGTGCCGTGAGGCTGCCGGGGCCGAGTTGGCTGCTGTGGTAACGGGCGTGTCGGCCGTTCAATCAAGGGTGTGCAGTCTTGCGAAAGGCCGCGTCGTCGGCGCGGACTTCGTATCTTTCGCTTCCACGCAAACGTGAAAGCTCAATCACTTCGTCGCGCCTCCTCTCAAAACCAAACCCGCTGCGCTGGGCTTCAATTTTGTATTCTGTCTTTCTTCGGCGAGGATACCTTATTTCTGCTCCGGATTCCGGTTTACACCTACCTTATACCATTTAGAAAGGACTTGGGCGTCATTTATCAGGCTCTATACCGCAAATACCGTCCCCGCACCTTTGACGATGTCTGGGGTCAGGAAAACATAACCGAGACGCTCAAGCAGCAGGTCATGACTGGGCGCACGAGCCATGCCTATCTCTTCGTCGGCACTCGCGGCACCGGCAAGACCACCTGCGCCAAGCTGCTCGCCCGCGCCGTAAACTGCGAGCATCCGGTAAACGGAAGCCCCTGCAACGAGTGCGCGGCATGCAGAGGCATCGAAGCCGGCACCGTCATGGATGTCGTCGAGATAGACGCCGCCAGCAACAACGGCGTGGACAACATCCGCGCCCTGCGCGACGAGGCCATCTTCTCCCCCGCCACAGTAAAAAAACGCGTATACATAGTTGACGAGGTACACATGCTCTCAGCCAGCGCCTTCAACGCGCTGCTTAAGATACTCGAAGAGCCGCCGGAGCATCTTATGTTCATCCTCGCCACGACCGAGCTGCGAAAGGTCCCCGCGACTATACTCTCGCGCTGCCAGCGCTTCAACTTCCGGCGTTTGGACGCGGATGTCATTGCAAAGCGCCTGTCCTACGTCGCCAGGAATGAGGCCATCAACCTCACTGAAGGCGCCGCGAGGCTGCTTGCACGTCTGGCAGACGGCGGCATGCGCGACGCGCTGAGCCTGCTTGACCAGTGCTCGGGGCGTGAACTCATAGACGAAAACGTAGTGCTCGAAACCACCGGCGCCGCCGGAAGCGAGCGTATTGCAAGGCTGCTCGAGGCCATTGCCTCACACGACAGCGGCGCGGCCCTCGGCCTTTTCGCAGAGCTTTGGAGCGACGGGAAGGACCCCGCCGGAGTGCTCAGCGACCTGAACGGCCTGATGAGGGACGCCCTCATCCTCTCCGTCGCGCCCAAGGGCGGCTGCTCCCTGGTGTCCGGCGCGTACAGCACGGAGCTTCTAAAACGCTTCGGCACGCTTTTCACGCGTGAAGAGCTGCTGCACAACATGACGTCGGCGCAGGAGGGCATGAGCCAGCTGCGCGACAGCCCCAGCGCCAGGACCACAGCCGAGCTGACGCTTGTGCGCCTCTGCACCCCCTCGCTCGACCCTTCGGCCCTGGAATCACGTCTGAGTCGCGTGGAGCGTATGCTCGAGGGCGGCGTCACGATTGCTCCGGCTCACTCTGTCACTTCAGCGCCCGCCGCGTCGAAGGCCGCGCCAATCCCGGAACCTCTGCCTGTACTCGAGCCCACTCCGGAGCCCGCCAGGGCCGAGGAGCCCACGGTTGAGCCGGAGCTTGCCGAGAGCAGCTATGACGAAGCGCCGCCATGGAGCGACGAGGACGCGCCGCCTCTCAGGGACTGCGGCATGGCCTATCCCGCGCCCGGCAGCGACACGCCGCCCCGGCATGAGGAGCCGAAGGCGGACGAGCCCATTCGCACGCCAGCTCCCAAGCGCGATTCGCCGCAGCCCATACCCGAGCCGGTACCCGAGCGCGCGCCGGAGCCTGAGAGCCCTCCGTCCGGAGACGGGTTTAATTGGGACAGCTTCGTTTCACTCGTCGGCCCCAAGCTAAGCCGCGGCTATGCGATGCTCTTCCGCAGCGCGTCTGAGGCCAGCGGGGAGCTCAACGGCGACGTGTTGACGGTCTATCTCTCCGCCGGGATACTCTACAATGGCCTGAACAATCCGGCCAGCATTGAGGCGATGCGCTCTGCTGCAAAGCAGCTGACCGGACGAGACATAAATGTACGCCTGGCCGAGCTGGGCGACGCCATGCAGCGGAATTTGGACGAGCTGCGGGCTTTCAAGGAAGTACGATTCATCAGAAAGGATGGTAATTGATATGGCTAAAGGCGGTTTCCGCGGTGGATACGGCGGCATGGGCGGCATGAGCCAGGCCAATATGATGAAGCAGGCGCAGAAGATGCAGCAGGAGTTGGCCAAGATGCAGGCCGAGCTCGAGGCGAGCACCTTCACCGCCACGGCGGGCGGCGGCGTTGTCAAGGCCACCGTCAGCGGCAAGCGTGAGCTGACCGCGCTCGAAATAGACCCCGATGCGGTCGACCCCGAGGACGTCGAGATGCTCCAGGACATGGTGATAGCCGCCGTCAACGAGGCCATGCGCAAGGTCGAAGAGGCCAGCGGCGCCGGTATGAGCAAGATAACCGGCATGAAGGGCCTTCCCTTCTAAAGCTAAAATGCGAAACAGCCCCGAAGCTCTTCAGCTTCGGGGCTGTTTTTATTTGCCTTTGCGCTTCCTCACGGCCTCTGTCAGCAGATACTCTATCTGCCCGTTGATGCTTCGGAAGTCAGCCTCGGCCCAGGCGGCTATCTCATCCCACAGCTGCGGAGACAGGCGCAGGATTATCTGCTTTTTTGCGTTTTCCGCCTTCTTTACCGCCTTTTCGCGGCTCTTTATCTCGCGCTCCAGCGCCTCTATGCGCTCTAGCCGCTCCCGGAGGGCCGCTTCCCTCTCCTCCGGCGTAATCTTATCCGGCATCAGTATATAGAGCCGGTGTTGACAATGGGCTGGGTGTCATGGCTGCCGCAGAGCACGACGAGCAGATTGCTGACCATAGCGGCCTTGCGCTCGTCGTCGAGCACGACCACTGAGTCCTCGTCGAGCTTGTCGATTGCCATCTTGACCATGCCCACCGCACCGTCAACTATCTTCTGCCTGGCCGCTATGACCGCCGCAGCCTGCTGGCGCTGAAGCATCGCGGCGGCTATCTCCTCGGCGTAAGCGAGATGGGTTATGCGCACCTCCTCGACGACTATTCCGGCGTCGAGCACGCGCTTTTGCAGCTCCGACTTCATGCTGTCTGCAATCTCCTGGCTGGAGCCGCGCAGGGTCTTTTCACCAGCCATGTCCTGCTCATCCTCGTCGAAGATGTCATAGGGATAGAGGCGCGCTATATTTCGGATGGTGCTGTCCGTCTGCGTGGAGAGGAAGCTGGGGTAGTCCTCGACGTTGAATACCGCCGCGGTGGGGTTGGCAACGTGCCAGATGACCACCGCTCCGATGATTATCGGGTTGCCAAGCACGTCGTTGACCTTCTGGCGGCCGTTATCCAGCGTCATCGTCTTGAGGGAAACGCGCGCCCTCGTACTCACAATCTCCGTCGTGGAGCTGGGATTCCCTCCGATTTCCTTTTCCTTCTTGGCCTTCTCAGCAGCGGCTTTGTTGTACGCGGGGCTGATGGCTGAGCAGAAGGGGTTCACAAAGTAATACCCAGACTCCTTCACCGTGCCGTAATACTGGCCGAACAGGGTCAGAACCAGCGCCTCGTTGGGGCGCACGGTCTTTAGTCCCGCCAGCAGGATGAAAAATGCTATGAACATCACTATGCCGACTATCAGCAGCAGCGCGCCGAACAGGGCCTTGCCTGCGCCGAAGAGCGCCACGCTGACGCACATGAGCACCACGCTCGCCACCAGCATGACCAGGTCCATTATAAGTACCGGTATGCCCTTTGCGGGGTCTATCACCTTCTCGGTTACTATTTCTGTGTTCATTGTATTTCCTCCTTGTGTTTTTGTGATATCGTTTTGATATCACATTTATATCACATCGTGGAGGCTTTGTCAAGAGCCGGCGTCCGCCGTTTCCTTGAGTTTGCGCACAAAGGTGTATTCCTCCTGTGCCAGGGGCAGCGCCATGTCCTTGTCTGCAAAGACCGAGCCGCGCAGGACTATGTCAGCGCCGAAGCGCTCACGCAGGGAGTCTATAGCCGAGTCGAGCCGCCTCTGGCTGTCGTAACGCCTGTAGTCCGTGAAGATGTCCATCTGTTCGTCAGGCGAATATGACAGGTGCTCTGCGCGGATGGAGAGGCTCCTGAGCGGGTTCGGCCAGCTGTGGTTCGCGTCCAGCAGCCCCAAGGACACGCCTATCAGCTCTTCCACGCAGTCGGTGTAGTGACTGAGCATCGTCCTGCGGCTTGTCCAGTCCAGCCACTTCGCGTCACGCATCTCCAGGGTAACGACCTTACAGCGTGCGCCCGCACGGCGCAGCCTGGCTCCCACGCTCTCGCAAAGGCTGACCACCACCGGCAGGGCGTCGGCGCGCGAGCGCATATCTCGCGGCGTAGTCGTACCGTTGCCTATGCTTTTGGCCGCCTTGTACTCGTCCGGGCGCAGCACCTTGGAAGGGTCGAGGCCGTTTGCGTAGTCGTACAGCGTCTCCCCCGCCTTGCCGAATGCACTGCGCAAATAGTGCTTGGGCACTGCGGCCAGATCCCCTATCGTCCTGACCCCCATGCGTGAAAGCCTCGCCCCCGTGGCCCGGCCAACATACAGCAGGTCCGACACCGGCAGCCGCCAAACTATGTCACGGTAATTTTCACGCGTTATCTCCGTGACGGCGTCCGGCTTGCGGTAATCCGAACCGAGCTTGGCAAAGGCCTTGTTCCAGGACACTCCCACGCTAACCGTGAGACCGAGCTCGCGCTTCACCCGCTCGCGTATCTCGTTTGCGCACTTCACGCCGCTCCCGGCGCGTACACAGCCTGTTACGTCCAGCCAGCTCTCGTCTATGCCGAAAGGCTCTCGCCTGTCGGTGTAATCCGCGTATATCTCCTGCACTTTGCGCGCAAAGTAGATATAGCGCTCAAAGTGCGGCGGAACCACGATGAGCTCCGGGCAGCACTGGCGGGCCTGCCAAACAGTCATGCCGGTTTTTACGCCGGTGCGCTTCGCCTCCTCGCTCTTGGCAAGTATTATCCCGTGCCTGCGCTCCGCATCTCCGCCAACGGCAACCGCCTTCCCCATCAGGCTTGGGTCATACAGCTGCTCTACGCTGGCATAGCAGGCGTTGATGTCCGAATGTAAAATGACCCTATCCATACAAGACATTATAATGTCTCATAAAGATAAGGTCAAGTGTAATTTTATCCTAATAAGATATTTCTCAGCTCATCAACGCTGTCTACGACAGTTACAGCCCCCGCCTTTTCAAGCTCTCCCGGCTCCGCGTATCCCCAGGAGACGCCGATACAGGGGATGCCGCAGCGCTTGGCGCCGCGCACGTCGTTTTCCCTGTCGCCTATCATTACGGCGCCGTCTCGCCCGAACCTGCCCAGCAGCTCAGTGATGACCTCCCACTTCTGCCCCCGCGTTCCGTCGAACTCGCTGCCCAGGACGTCGTCGAAGAGCCCGTCCAGACCGTGGCTGCGGAGTATCTCGACCGTAAAAGCAGTAGGCTTGCCCGTTGCGACCGCCACATTCAGCCCCTGTGCCTTCAGAGTCCTGACCAGCCGCTCCACTCCGGGGTAGAGCTCGCACTCGTTCACGCCGTCCACGCTGTAGCGCTCACGGTACTTTTTCGTCATGGCCTTGGCCATCTCCGCGTCCACATTGTATCTTGCGGCGAAGCACTCGCCCAGCGGCGGTCCGACGAAGCAGCGCAGCGCCCTCCAATCCGGCTCGGGATAGCCGAAGGCCTCAGCCGCATACTGTACGGACTTCATTATACCTTCGCCGGTGTCGAACACCGTGCCGTCAAAGTCAAACAGTGCTGTCTTGTACAATATTCTCACCTCAACGGGATTATATCCGCTGTATTTGCCGTTGTCAATCCGTTGCGAAAGCGCATAGTTTGGTATGAAACTTCGCGCGCGGCCCGCTCTCCGTGAGCAGGGCTTCGCTCATCATTCCCGGTTGCCCGCTCACCGCCGGGATACGGCGCTTTGAGTTTCCGCCATGCCTTTGCATAGCGAAGAATCTGTGAAAATGAGGTAAACAACATGGAAAGCAAGCACACAGTCTGGTTCCTGGGTTCTAACTCCGAGCACGGCTTCCACTCCCTGTACGACGGCTTCTGCGCCGGGGACGGCGACTTCCTGCGAGTCATAAAGGGCGGCCCCGGCACGGGCAAAAGCAGCTTCATGCGCGCCATCGGCCTCGCAGCGGAGGCGGCCGGGCACGACGTGGAGTACATCATCTGTTCCGGCGACCCCGACTCCCTGGACGGGATATACATCCCAGATCTGCACGTCGGATACGCCGACGGCACGGCCCCGCATGTCATGGACCCCTCGGTATTCGGCGGCACGGGCGACTATTTAAACATAGGCGGGTACTGCGCCGTCGGCGGCACATACGCCCACATAGACGAGCTGCAGGAGTTCACCGACGGCTATCGCTCCATGTATAAACGAGCCTATGAGCTCCTTGCAGCGGCGGCTAAAGTGTCGCCATCCCTCACCATGGCCTACGCCGGAGAAGAGGCCGCGGCCTCCGTCCGCGCCCGCGCCGCCGGTGTCGCATCCCGGGAGCTGCCGCATGAGCGCTCATCCGCGAGGGGACGAATTACCCGCCGTTTCCTCGGCGGGCTGACCTGCCGGGGCCGCATTCTGCTCGCCGACACCCTGTCCGGGGCCGCGCCTAGGCTCTTCCTGCTTGACAACCGCCTCGGCCTGGGCTTTGAGTTTACCTCCGAGCTGGCCAGGCAGGCCGAGACACGCGGTCTGGACGCGATAATCTGCCCGCATTGGTTGAACCCCAGCCGTGTTGAGGCCGTCATCTTCCCCAGTCTCGGTCTGGCTTGGGCCGTGATAGACCCGCTGGCCAAGTACCCGGAACAGCACCGCTGCCTGCATCTGGACAGGATGGCCGGCTCCGAGGCGCTTAACTCCGTGCGCTCCCAGCTCAAGGAGGACGAAAAGCTCGAAGAACGGCTGCTGACCCGCGCCGGGCAGTGCCTCGCAGGGGCAAAGGCGCTGCACGACCGGCTGGAGGCGGTCTACCGTCCGTTTGTGGATTTTGAAGGTCTGGACGCGGCTGTGGAGTCGGAGAAGCGGCGTCTCGGCCTTTAAGCCTTTAACACTTTGACAGCCTGCAGAGGGTGTAGAATCCGCTCCGCTCCTATTGCCTTCGAGTAAAAAATCGTATATAATTTCGAGGAACAACAATTTTTACATGGAGGAAGAGAGATATGGATTTTTACGCCGAATACAAGAGCAAGCTCGGCACCCCTGAGCAGGCAGCCGCGCTGGTAAAAAGCGGAGACTGGGTCGAGTACGGCAACGGTACCACCTTTGCCGAGCTCTGCGACGCCGCCCTCGCCAAGAGGCGCGACGAGCTCTTTGACGTCAAGTTCCGCGGCCAGATTATGTACGGCCCCATTCAGGTCGTCGAGTGCGACCCGACCGGCGAGCACTTCTGCTACAACGCCTGGCACGCTTCCGGTTACGACCGCAAGCTCATGGACCAGGGCAAGGCCTACTTCTCCCCGATGATTTTCCGCAACCTCGCCTGGTATCACCGCGAGTTCCTGCACGTCAACGTGGCCTTTGTCTGCGCCACCCCGATGGATAAGCACGGCTACTTCAACTTCTCTGTCTCCGCAGGCACCACGCTCGACATGATAGGCCGCGCAGACAAGATAGTCCTTGAGATTAACCCCCACCTGCCGAAGATATACGGCGCTTACAACGAGAGCATACACATCTCTGACGTCACCATGGTCGTCGAGGGCCACGAGAGCGAAGTCCCCACCGTCGCGTCCAAAACTCCCAGCGCCGAGGACATCGCCATCGCCAACAACGTCCTGCCCTATATTGTCGACGGCTCCACCCTGCAGCTCGGTATCGGCGGCACCCCCGACGCCCTTGGCTCCATCCTGGCCCAGAGCGATTTGAAGGACCTCGGCATGCACACCGAGCTGTGCACCGACGGCTTCCTGGACCTCTACAAGGCCGGTAAGCTGACCAATAAGCGCAAGAACATTTTCCCGGGCAAAGGCGTCCTCGGCCTGGCCACCGGCTCCCGCGCCCTCTACGACTGGCTCGACGAGAACCCCGGCGTCATCGCCCTGCCCATTGCTTACGTCAACGACCCCGACGTCATCGGCTCCATGGATAATTTCGTCTCCCTCAACAGCTGCGTCTCCATTGACCTCTACGGCCAGATAAATTCCGAGAGCGCAGGACTCAGGCACATCTCCGGCACCGGCGGACAGGTTGACTTCCTCACCGGCGCGGCCAAGAGCAAGGGCGGCAAGGCCTTCATCTGCGTCGCATCCTCCCGCGTCGGCAAGGACGGCGTGCGCCGCAGCAACATCGTGCCGCACTTCAACGGCGAGATTATAACCTCCCCGCGCAGCCAGGCCTACTACATCGCCACCGAGAACGGCGTGGCCAACATGGCCGGACGCAGCTCCTGGGAACGCGCCGAGGCCCTTGTGAACCTCGCCCACCCCGACTTCCGCGAGGAGCTCATCAAGGCCGCCGAGGAGCAGCGCATCTGGCGCCGCAGCAACAAGCGCTGAGCTCAGAGAACACAAAAACGTCCCGGCAAAAGCCGGGCCGCCCGCGTTTAAAATCCCGCCCGGGAAACCGGGCGGGATTTTCACGTCTATTCTCGCCTGTTGCCCACCTTGCGCCGGACTTCAGCCAGGGTCAGGCCGGTCTCGCGCGCTATGGCGGCGATGTCGTCATATTCAGGCTTTGTCTTTTCAATGCCGTAGCCGGAACCGTGCTTTATGCGCACGGGGCCGAACTCCGTCTCGACCGTCTCCACGCTGCGCGAGAGCTTCATGCGCTCCGGGCTGTATATGCGCACGCCGAGCGTCGGCGTGTGGCGCAGTATGAGCGTGGCAAACTCCTCACGGCGCGAATAGTCGCACAGGCAGCAAAGCAGCGTGCCGGGACGGCCCTTCTTCATGTCCACGGAGACCGTAAAGACGTCCTTGGCCCCGGCGGCAAGCAACACCTCGCGCGCGTAACCCAGGTCCTCGGCGGTCACATCGTCGAGGGTGCAGAATATCTCCGCGACCGGGCAGCTCTCGCCCTCGGCCTCGCCGAGGATTGCGCGCACACAGTTGGCGGTCGGGAAGTCCCTCGTACCCATTCCGTATCCGGTCTCGCCCATCAGCATCTCCGGCATTTCACCGTAGCTGTCGGCGATGGCGCGTACCAGTGCCGCGCCGGTGGGTGTGGTCATTTCACCGGGGATGTCCCCCGCGAAAACCGGCATGCCGCGCAGCAGCAGCGCCGTCGCAGGCGCGGGGACAGGCAGTACGCCGTGGGCGCACTTCACCTCGCCGTAACCCGTGCGCAGGGGCGAAGCCACAACGCGCTCGGGCGCGATGCGCTCTATGAGCCAGCAGACGCCGACGATGTCCGCCACGGCGTCCATCGCGCCGACCTCGTGGAAGTGAACCTCGCCGACCTCACGGCCGTGTACCCGGCTCTCCGCCTCAGCAATCTCCGTGTAGACACGGACGGCGCGCTCTTTGACCGCGTCCGTTATGTCCAGACCCTCAATTATGGCCGTAATGTCGCCCAGCGAGGCGTGGTGATGGTGCCCATGGCCGTGCTCATGGGAGTGCTCTTGCTCATGGTGATGCTCATGCCCATGTGCGTGCTCGTGGTCATGCATGTGTTCATCGTGGTCATGGTCGTGCTCGTGGTGATGCTCATGCCCATGCGCGTGCTCATGTTCATGGTTCAGGTCTTCCTCATCTTCGCCGTTTACGGTCACGGTGACGTGGGTGCCCATTATGCCGCACTTGGCGCTGCGCTTCATCTCAGCGTGGACGCCGGGGATGCCGAGGGCGTTCAGGGCGTCAATAAAGCTCTCGCGCTCGCCCTCGGGCAGCAGCTCGAGCAGAGCGGCCATGAGCATGTCCCCGGCCGCGCCCATGCGGCAATCAAGATAGATTATCCTCATGTCATACCTCTCAAATCAAAGATGGTTTATCATGCTGGCCAGATAACCGGCGCCGAAACCGTTGTCGATGTTGACAACGGAGAGGCCGCTGGCGCAGGAGTTCAGCATGCTCAGCAGAGCCGCGACGCCGCCGAAGGCCGCACCGTATCCCACGCTGGTCGGCACGGCAATGACCGGGCAGTCGGCCAGGCCGCCAATGACGCTCGGCAGCGCGCCCTCCATGCCCGCCACGGCGACGATGCACCTGGCGCGCATGATGTCCTCGGCGTGGTCCAGCAGGCGGTGTATGCCGCTTACGCCCACGTCGTAGAGCCGCTTTACGTCGTTGCCCAGGGCCTGGGCGGTCAACGCGGCCTCTTCTGCCACGGGTATGTCCGTCGTGCCGCCGGTGGCGACGACGATGGTGCCCTTGCCGTCAGGCTCCGGCAGTTCTCCTATAATCCCCACTCTGGAACGCGCATCGTAGTTCAAATCGTACTGTTTCCCCACATACTCCGCCGCTTCGGGCGCCATGCGGGTTATGAGCACCACATTCTCACCACCGCGCATCAGTGAGCCTGCGATGGCGGCAATCTGCTCAGGCGTCTTGCCCTGGCCGTAGATGACCTCGGCTATGCCCTGGCGGAGCTCGCGGTGTAGGTCCACCTTGGCAAAGCCCATGTCCTCAAAGGGCTCGAGCTTGAGCTTGATAAGCGCGTCGTCGGCCGAGAGCGAACCGCTCTCCACCTCGCGCAGTATCTCCAATACAGCCTCTTTTTTCATGCTTACCTCCCTTTCATGTCCAACACAACGCGCCCGAAGTCCCCTCCAAGCGCGGAGAGTATGTCCTCGCGCATCTCAACGGCCCTTGCCATCTGCTCGCCCGGCAGCTCCAGCCGCGCGCCGTCCGGCATAATGCGCACCCTCAGATCGCTGAAGCCCATGGCCTTGAGAGCCTCTTCGCCGCGCTCTATCTTGGCCAGGTCGGCGGCCTCGATGCGTGTACCGGCGGGCACCCGCGTGGCCAGGCAGGCGTAGGCAGGCTTGCGCGCCGTAAAGAGGCCCAGCGCTTCGGAGCGCTCCCTCACCTCGGCCTTCGTTATGCCGCACAGGCGCAAGGGGCTCAGCACGCCGAGCTCACGCACGGCACGCATGCCGGGACGGTCGCCGGCGTCGTCCGAGGCGTTGTTGCCGTCGATGATGGTGTCAAAGCCATCCGCCGACGCGTGCTCGCGTATGAGCGTAAATATGGCTCGCTTACAGAAATAACAGCGGTCCCGGGGGTTGTCCGCAACCCCCGGCACCGCGAGAATGTCATAGTCGAGCACAGTGAGCCCGACATTAAGTTTTTCACACATCCTGAACGCGTCCTCCAGCTCGAAGCGGGGCTGGAAGGCAGTACGCACATAGTACGGGCGCAGCTCTGCGCCGTACTCACGCCCCGCCGCCAGCAGGTACGCGCTGTCCGTGCCGCCGGAAAAACCCAGGGCGCAGCGCGGATGCTCGCGGAAAAATTCAGATAGCTCCATGTGTAATCCTCGCAGAATTTTGCCCGTCCGGCTCATGCCTTTCGGGCCAGTTTATAATGCGCCCCAGCGGCACGGCCCGAAATCTCAGCTCGCGGGCCGTGACGCATCTATGAGCCTTCGCCTTTAGCAATATCACGCCCGCCGCGGCGCAGGAAATCTCACACCCAGCAGAAATGCCAGCCGCTGCCAAGGCACAGCTCCAGTGCGCACAGCCCCAGGCATATCCTGCCTACGCCTCCTGACTGAGGGAAGCCGGAGGTGCGCCTGGTGTACATGGTGCCGCCGCTGCGCAGCTCCTCCAGGAATTCCTGATACTCGCTGTTGCCCGGCTCCATCTGCACGGCCTTCTGCGCGTACTCCATAGCGGTTATCCTGTTGCCCATGCCCGAGTTTGCGATAGCGGCGAGGTAGTACCAGCGCGCACCGCGCTCGGAGGCCGCCATCTGTGAGAGCGCTGTCATTGCCTCCTGGAAGTGGCCCGCGCGGATGTAGTTCTCCGCAGCGCGCATTTCCGTCGGCTCGCCGGAGTCGTAGCCGCCGCCCCAGTTCTGCTGCTGCCAGGCGCCGCCCCAGGCCCCCCAGGGGTCATAGTACTGCTGCCCGCCGTAGCCGCCCTGGCTGTAGCCGCTCTGTCCATAGCCGCCGGGGCCGTAGTTGCTTCTGTTGGCCTCTCCCGACTTTATGGCGTCGTAAGCCGCGTTTATCTCGTTCATTTTCTCGGCCGCTTCCGGGTTGTTCGGATTGCGGTCGGGGTGATATTTCTTTGCAAGCTTTCTGTATGCTGATTTAATCTCGTCGTCCGAGGCGTCTCGCGAGACGCCAAGCACTTCGTAGGGGTCACGCTTCACCGGCCTTTTCTCCCTTCTTGCCATGCCTGCGGGCCATCTCGGCGTTGTAGCGCGTCCAAACGCCGGAATAGAGTATGTTCCTCATAATGTCCGCATCCTGTACGACCGGCAGCAGCTCAAAAACCGCCGCGCATTCGCCTATCAGCATGGTGAGCATGTCGTGAAGCTCTTCCTCGGTCTTGCCCTCAGCGTAGGACGCGAGGGGGTTGTACCTGCCATGCGCCTTGTCCCCTTCCAGGTCAAGGACAGCGTCCATTATATAGATGAATTCACCCAGCTCCTGGCCGAATCTCCTGAGCCTGGGCCCCCAGACCGCATCCTGGGGGTAATAGACGAACAGCTCGCCCATGAGCGCGCCGAAGCACTTGGCCCCGGCGTCCGGGTCCGTCTCGCCTCGCTTTTCCAGCTCGGACAGCTCGGCAAGGCAGCGTTCCATGAAGCCGCTCTTTTCCGGATAGCGCTCCGCGCAATCGCTGTAGCGCCCGGCGAGCATCGACGCCTCCGCCCTGGAGACGTAGCTGTGCTCGTCCTGCCAGTCGTCCATGAGGTTCTGATACGCCAAAAGTATATTCATGTCCGCGGCGTAATCCGTGATGCCGCTCTCGCTCCACATGTGCGGATGCACAGGATGCGCCGCGCACCTCTCTTCCCCGGTGCGCGTATCCGGCTCGTACATGCTCTCGAGCAGCAGCACGAGGAAGGTCATATCATATGTCAGTGTGAGGCGCGAAAGCTGCCCGTGCCTCTTCTTCAGGTTCCGGCAAAGCCCGCAGTAGCAGCTCTTATACCTGGCAAGCTGCTCGGGCGTGAGCGCGTCCGGATTCGCGATAACGTAGCCGAACATCAGGTGTGTTTGATGAAGGAGTTGCCGCACTTGCGGCAAACTATCTTAATCTTGCCCTTGCCCTTCGGCACGCGAAGCAGTGTGCCGCAGCCCGGGCAGCGGAAGAATTTGTACTCCCGCCTCTGACGCCAGCGCTCGCCAAGGCTGCGAAACCACATGCGTATGGAATACGTCTTTCGCATATACTTGGCATTCTCTGCGCGGCGCTTGGCCACGTTGCGCGAAAACATGCGAAAATACATGTACACTATCCCTGCCAGCACAAGGATGAACAGGAAGCTCGACAGCCGCCCGTGCGTAAACATCGACACCAGCAGGATTATCAGGGTGCCGAACATAACCGCACGGCCAAGCTGGTCAACTCCGTTGCGCCCGGCCATGAATCTCGCTAACTTCTCCCGCATGAAATCTATCACCTTTCTTTGGCATGCCCGCGGGCACTCGGCGGGCACAGCCAATATCCCTAATCGGGTAACATTTTTTCTCTGATAAATGATAGCACCGGGAGCGGGATTATTTATCAATAATCTGTTAATTCGTCGAAGCCGGAGCCCACAATGGCGCCTGTCCGGTCGTTTATTCCGGACTTATGTCGCCTTGCTGGAATTTACCGGCCGGTTTGGCCTCCGGTCCGTCGCCCTCCAAATCGCCCACCAGCAGCTCAAGCAGGTCGTTTATCGTTACAATTCCGGTGACGCCGCCGTACTCGTCACAGACCACGGCGAGCTTTTTGCGCAGTCGGCGCATACGCTCGAGCAGGACGTCGGCCTTGATGCTGTCGGGTACGAAATACGCGGGCTTCATGCACTCGGCCATTGCCTTCTCCGCGCTGCGCTCGTCCAGGGCGAAGTAGTCCTTTATGTCGAGCACGCCGATTATGTTGTCCGTAGTGTCCTTACATATCGGGTAGAAGGAGTGGCGAGAAGAGAAAATCTCCTTTTCCCACTCTTCTGTGCCCTCGTCGGCCCAGAGCACGCTCATCTGCGTGCGGTGAGTGCAGAAATGCTCTGCGCTCTGGTCGTCGAACTCAAACAGGTTCTGTATGAACTCGTTCTCATCCTCGCCGATAGAGCCCTTCTGGCTGCCGGCGATGGCCATCATGCGTATCTCTTCCTCGCTGTACTCGTCGTCCTCGCTGTTCGGGTCGACGCCGAGCAGGCGCAGCACGCCGTTGACTGACACGCTGAGCAGGCTGACAATGGGCTTGAACACCTTGGATATGGCGTAGAGCATGCCCGCGAGCTTGAGCGAGACGCCCTCCGGGTTCTTCATGGCCAGGCGCTTCGGCACCAGCTCGCCGAATACAAGCGTGAAGTAGGACAATATCAGCGTCACCAAGACAACGGCGACGGAGTTGATAATACTCGGGTTTATGCCGACGCCCAGGGATACCACGGCGTTGGTGATGAGCCCGGCGAAGTTCGTCGCCGCAGCTGCCGAGCCAAGATAGCCCGAGAGCGTGATGGCTATCTGTATGGTTGAAAGGAAACGCTCCGGCATTTCCGTCAGCTTTTTGAGCTTTTCGGCGCTCTTGTTGCCCTCACGTATCAGCTGCTCAAGGCGCACGTCCTTTACGGATATGACCGCTATCTCAGCGCAGGCAAATACCGCGTTGAGTCCGATAAGTACGACCTGCAGGACAAGCTGCCAGATCAGTGTTGTGTTCACGAAACAAACCTCCTGAGTGTCTAAAACATAGGTACTTTTACGCACCAACAAGGGTCACAAAAGCGCAAAAACGCCCGCACCCCCACATTTTGAAGGTGCGCGCGTTAGCTATCGTATTCGGTTCGGTGACAGTTAGATGAGCCGTCGTCCATAATTTAGCACATTGCTCCTTTGGCGTATATTGTGCCATATTTTAACCGAATAGTCAAGAGGTTTGTTTGCGCGGCCTCATCTGTAGGCCTCGTGGCTCTCGCTTTCGTCGTAGTTTGCTATCACGGCCAAAGCTGTCAGGGCGTTGGGGAAACCTATATACGGCAGGGCCTGCACAAGCGCGGCGGTCAGCTCGAGCAGGCTGTTGCCCGCCTTGACGGCCCCGGAAATGTGCGCCTTGAGCTGGGTACCTGCGCCTATGGCGGCGAGTACAACCACGCTGAGCAGCTCGCGTGTCTTGCCGTCGAGGCCGCGGCGCGTGGCAAAGTAGCCGAAGCAGTCGGCGGTGAGCAGATGAGGCACGAACTCACCGAACACACCGGGCAGCTTTGAGAACACGGCCTTGACCTCATCGCCGTACAGCGGGGCCTGGATAGCCGCGCCTGCAGCCTCGCGCTCCTCCACAGTCACGGTAGCCGCATCCTCGAGCGGCAGCTTCAGGCCCGCCGCCTCGAGCGCATCGTCCATGGCGGCAACGGCGTTGAGCGTTCTGGGCCATCCCAAATACGGCGCGCAGGAGTAGACCGCTTCGCGTATCTCGAGGGGGCTGTTGCCCACGTTGAGGGCTGCGGCGGTGTGGGCCTTGAGCTGCGGCAGCTGGCCCATAGAGGCGATGGCCGTGACGGTTATCAGCTCGCGCATCTTGTCATCGAGCACGCCGGTTGAAAACACTTCGCCGAAAATCTGGTTTTGCAGTATGGCCAGCAGCTCCGGGTCGCGCTTATCCGGCTGCGGCTGAGAGCCGAACAGGCGCTCAAATGTCGCTTTGGCTTCGTTGGTGAGTTCCATAACAATTCCTCCTTACAGATTCTTTCCCAGCTCGTAGGCCTCGCGCATGTGCTCAGTGCGCTTGGTCACGCCCACGCTTCCGCAGCCGGTGCCGTAGACTGCGCCCTGGTTGTCGAAGTCCATGTAACGGCAAAGCGTCTCATAATACGCCTTTACGACCTCCATAGTCCAGTCGTTGTCGTCCCAGGCCGCGACGATGAAGGCGGTCTTGAGGCGCCTCGCCGTCAGCTCTCCGGTGAAGCTGTAGAAGCGGTCTATGACGTGCTTGAGCTGGCTGGACACATTGTAATAATACAGCGGCGTGACAAACACCGCCATGTCGCAGCTCATCAGCTTGTCCCTGAGCGACTTCGTCATGTCGTCTTTCTGGACGCACGGGCCCGACATGCCGCAGGCTCCGCAGCCCTGGCACGGACGGATGTCAGCATGGGCGCAGTCAAAAACTTCTGTCTCGTGCCCGCTCTCCTCCGCTCCGCGTATGAACTCGGCGGCCAGCGTATTCGACGCGCCCGACTTATGCGGACTGCTCTCTATGACCAGTATCTTCACGGTATCTCCTCCCTGTTGTTTCTGCCGCAATTATATCCCACACCCTACACAAATAGCAAATACCTGTTTTCTATCTCAAAACATGCCTGAAACGCATTTTTGCTCGACAGATGAGGAAAGCCGTGATATACTGGCACTGATGGTGTTCATACAGCATTCAGCATGTGAATCAGCTGAAAGCAAAATTGGGCCGGCAAAGCGCTCCAATTTTCTAAGGAAGGGCAGTAATACTGCGCCCAACGTACTCTGTGAGGTGATTTTTTGGAACTGCGAGTGCTGAGATATTTCCTTGTTGTGGCGCGTGAAGAGAATATAACCCGCGCGTCCCAGCTGCTGCACATCACTCAGCCCACGCTCTCTCGTCAACTCATCCAGTTGGAGGAAGAGCTGGGCGTCAAGCTCTTCAAGCGGAGCAAGTACCGCATCATACTCACCGACGAGGGCATGCTTCTTCGCCGCCGCGCCCAGGAGCTTGTCGACCTCGCGGACAAGACCGAGCGCGAATTCCAGCGCCACGAGGAAGAGCTCAGCGGCGAGATAGCCATAGGCTGCGGCGAGTCCAACTCTATGAGCTTCCTCTCCACGCAGATGGCGGCCTTCAGGAAAGAGCACCCGCTTGTGAGCTTCAACATATACAGCGCCACCGCCGACGACATCAAGGACAGGCTCGAAAACGGCATCCTGGACATAGGCCTGCTGGCTGAGCCGGTAGAAATAGGCCGCTACGACTTCATACGCATGCCGAGGCAGGACGTCTGGGGCGTGCTTGTCCGCAGCGACAGCGCCCTGGCCTCTCTCGAGCACGTCACGCCGCGAGACCTGCTCGGCGTCCCTCTCATACTTGCGCGCCGCCGCCAGGTCAAGGACGAAATTGCCTCTTGGTTCGGCGAATACTACGAGCACGTCGAGGTGGCGGGCACCTTCAACCTCATACTCAACGCCGCCAACATGGTCCTTCACGGCGTAGGTGTGGCCATGGGCTTCGACCTCGCCGACATATCCGACGAGCTGCGCTTTATCCCGCTCTACCCGGAGCTCAAGACCGGCACCGTCCTGGTCTGGAAAAAGAACCAGGCCAACTCTCCCGCCGCCGGAGCCTTCCTTCGCAGACTCAGAAATGTTCACGAGGCATGATAGTGGATTCGGTATAGGTATTGGACATTTTTGAATATAGGGCTTACAATCAAGACGTCCGGGGCAAGGCCTCCGGGCGTCGAATCTTTTACCGGGGTGAGCGCATGACCATCAACGAAGCCAGCGAAAGATATTCCATTCCGCTGGACATACTCAAGGAGTATGAGAGCTGGGGCCTGTGCGGCGCGGTCAAGAAGGTCATGGGCGCCTGGCAGTATGACTACGGCGACATTGAACGCCTCGGCACAATTATGGCCCTGCACGACATCGGCCTTTCCAGCGATGAGATAGAGGCCTACATGCGCCTCACGCTGGAGCAGGGCGGCTCGAGCGAAGAGGTGCTGCGCATGCTTGACCGCAGGCGCGACAAGGCGCTGGATGAGATTCACTTCCGCGAGCGCCAGCTGGAGCGGCTTGACTACCTGCGTCACGAGCTGCGCTCTATGAGCAAGAACCCTTGAAGGCCGGGTATACAAACAACACTGCATAATATAAATTTAAAGGAGCGGTCACAATGAGCGAAGAATTCACCACCGTATTCCCCCGCGGGAACGAGAACAGCGCCTTTGCACAGTATTTCATAGGCAAGAGCTACCTGAACATGCTCAGCACGGAGCAGGTCGGCATCGGCAACGTCACCTTTGAGCCCGGCTGCCGCAACAACTGGCATGTCCACCACTCCAGCAGCGGCGGCGGGCAGATACTGCTCGTTACCGGCGGACGCGGCTGGTATCAGGAGTGGGGCCGGCCCGCGCGTGAGCTCCACGCGGGCGACGTCGTGAACATCCCCGCCAATGTCAAGCACTGGCACGGCGCGGCCAAGGACAGCTGGTTTGCCCATCTCGCCGTCGAGGTTCCCGGCGAGGACACCGCAAACGAGTGGCTTGAGCCCGTGGACGACGAGCAGTACGCCGCCCTGGAGAAGTAAATATACACGGCCGGGCCGGGTCAGGCGAGCAAATTGCCGTCCCGGCCTTTTGCCGTGAAAAAATGGCCGCCGGACGTAAAGTTTTTGCGCCCGGCGGCAATTCTTAATGAAAATAAAATCAAATCGCAGCGCAGATGTGTTATGATATTGCCGAGGTGGAGCAAATGGACAAGATACTCATCATAGAGGACGAGCCCGCGATACGCGACATACTCCGCGAATTGCTCACAGACGCCGGTTACGAGGTCGAGGAGGCCGCCGACGGTCTGGAGGGCGTGGAAAAATTCCGCGCCGGCAGCTTTTCGCTGGTGCTGCTCGACCTGATGCTGCCCAAGCTCGACGGCTACGGCGTCTGTGAGCAGATACGCGCCGTGTCCGACGTACCCGTAATAATGATAACCGCGCTCTCAGGCGAAGAGGCCGAAGTGCGCGCGTTTGAGCTCAGGGCCGACGACTACATAACGAAGCCCTTCTCGCTCAGGCTCGTACTGATGCGCGTTGAGGCCGTACTCCGCCGCGCGGGCGGCAAGGCCGACGAGGGCGGGCGCGAAATACTGCGCCGCGGCTCCGTGGAGATGGACACGGCCGCGCACCGCGTGAGCCTGGACGGCGAGGACGTGCCTCTCACGAACACGGAATACCGCCTGCTGGAGCTGTTCCTGCGCAACCCCGGGCGCGTGTTCACGCGCGAGGGGCTATTGAGCCGCGTCTGGGGCTACGACTTCATCGGCGACGAGAGCACCGTGAACATACACATTATGAACCTGCGGCGCAAGCTCGGCTCCAATCTGATAGAGACCGTAAGAGGGGTGGGATACCGCCTTGGTTAAAAAGATAAAAAGCAGTCTGAGCGCCAAGTCCTTCCTGTTTATCGCCCTGCTGCTGGTGCTGTGCGGCCTGTTAATCTACTCCTCCGTCGTGCTGTTCCTGCCAAACAGCTATACGATAGTCGCCAGCGACAGGATAAATCAGGAGCTCCGCGACCTCGCCGCCACTCTCTCGGAGACGAATTTCACGCAAGCGGACGACGTACTCGCCACGTTTTGCCGTGATAACCGCGCATCCGTGCTGCTCACCGGTTGGGGCGAGCGCTTGCTGATAGGCTATGTGGACGAGGGCCTAGACAGCGGCGACGTGTTCACGACCACGCTGAACGTCACCTTCGCCGACCGCCCCGTGTCGTACACCCTCACCGTGTCGGCGCCTATCTCCGCCGGACACGAGCTGACAATGGCCTTCGGCGAGCTTTTGCCCGTGCTGCTTGTGATAGTGCTCGTCATATCCGCCCTGGGCGCGTTCATCTGCTCGCGCATACTCGTCAGGCCCGTGCTGGAAATCAGCCGCATATCTCAGCGCATGGCCGAGCTGGACATGTCATGGAGCTGCGACGTGAAGAGCAGCGACGAGCTCGGCGTACTGGCTGAGAGCCTTAACACCATGGCGCGCAGGCTTGACGCCGCCATGAGCTCGCTCGAGGACGCGAACCGGCAGCTGCGCGCCGACATGGAGCAGATGGCCGCCATGTCCAAGCAGCGGCGCGACTTCTTCGCCGCTGCCTCGCATGAGCTCAAAACGCCCATAACGATAATCAAGGGCCAGATTGAGGGCATGCTGATGGGAATCGGACGCTATAAGGACGTGCAGGGCATACTGCCCGAGACCATGCATGAGGTCGAGCGCATGGAACAGCTGGTGGCCGAGATACTTGAAATCACGCGCCTTGAAATGGACGGCCTGGCCGGCCACACCGGCCCCGTAGATTTCTCGTCGCTTACGCGAAAAGTGGTGCAGGAGCTAATGCCTCTGGCCGAGGAGAGGGCCATGGAGCTCGAAGCCGAGATTCCGGACGGCGTGACCGTCACCGGCGCGGAGCCGCTGCTAGAGCGCGCCGTACACAACATAATCACCAACGCGCTGCGCCACTCCCCCGCCGGTGAGCGCGCAGTGGTCGTGCTCAGGCCAGGCCTCCTGACCGTGCGCAACTCCGGCGTCAACATCCCGGAGGACGAGCTTAAAGTGCTTTTTACCCCCTTCGCCCGGGTTGAAAAGTCCCGGAACAAGGCCAGCGGGGGCTCGGGCCTGGGTCTCTATCTCGTCAAAACCATCATCGACCTGCACGGCTTCACCTGCTCAATAGGCAACGACGGCGACGGAGTAATCTTCACCGTCGAGTGGCCGCAGGCGCCGCAGCTGCCGGCCGAAATATAAACACGCCGCCCGTTGTCGCAAGCTGCCCATCTTTCGCTCCCGGCTGAAGCCGGGAGCTCAGTCATTCCGCTGCTCCTCCTCTCCCGATGAGTACGATTCGCACTCATCGAGAGCGCTCGGTTATCCGCCAGATACGGACAATTCGACGCTCGCTCCGCAAAATGTTTTTCGGCGACGTACACGCCGCCGAAAATTGAGCCCAGTCCATTTCGCGCCCATAAGGCGCGAAACTCTGCGAGGCTTTTTCGACAAGCAGAGCCGCCCGGAACCATCCCGGGCGGCTCTTTATTTTCGTTATTACAGCGGCTTTCTGAGCACAGCCGTTCCGTACAGATCGCACACCGGCATATAGAGCAGGCCGCGCTCTTCGCAGAACTCGTCCACAGCCTTGCCCACGCCTGCGCACTGCGCGTTGTTTACGTCGTGTATCATCAGCGCCCCGCCCGGCGAGAGCCGCTCCCAAAACAGCGGCAGCGCAGCCGCCGTTGGCGCGTAGAGCTCGGCGTCTATGGAGACGAAAGCGAATCTGCGCTCACGGCAGGGAGCAAAGGTGTGCGGGAAATAGCCCTTGTGGAAAACGGCCTTCTCACGGTACAAAAGCCGCTTGTCGACTATGTCCTTCGCCGTGCCGGAAAAGTCGCCGACCTGAGCCTTGGAGTAGCCCTCGCGGCGCTCTATAGTCACGTCGCACTCCGGCACCCCCTCGAAGGTGTCAAAGAGGTGGATGCGGCGCTCCGGGAACGCGGCGTTTATGAGTACGGCGAAGTCTCCCTTGTACACGCCGAGCTCGGCCACGTCGCCGGGTATATTGCGCGCGTTAATCTGCTCCGCCAGCAGGCGCATGGTGGCCGAGCGCGCGTCGAACATCTTCAGCGCCTGCGCCGTGAACACCTTGCCGTCAAAGCCCAGCTCCCGCAGCTGCCCGGCCATATGCTCCGCCTCTTCGGCCTCCAGGACGCAAAGGCAAAAGCAGTCCGGGTCGTTTATCAGGCTCTCTTCGGGCGAGAGCACGGGTATACCGGCGAGCGTTGAGCCCCACTTGGCCTCGTCGTTATCTGCAAAGCAGCAGACGCCGTAACCCGGGCCAAGCAGACGCGACACTATTGCTCCCACCTGCCCCGCTCCAAACAGCGCAACCGTTCTCATTCTCCGCTCTCCTTCGCGCTGGAAACTATCAGCTCACGCGCCTTGTCGCGCAGCATCTGCTCGCGCACAAGCTGCCTGTCCACTTGCGCCATGACTTCGTCCAGCTCCACACCCGTCTCGTCGGATAGCTGCCGCATCGCCCGCATGTACTCGTCGCCGCTTATCACAAGCCCCTCGGCCTCGGCCACGGCGCCCAGCAGCAGGTCAAACATGGCCGCGTCCCTAGCCTTTTCGATGTTGTTCTCGCGCCACAGCCCCAGCGTCTGGTTTATGGAACCGAGATAGGCGTCAAAGGCCGCGTCGATGCGCTCATCGGGCGTCATCGCACGCTTTTTCGCGCTGCGCTCCGCGACAAGGCGGTCTATGGTCTCGTCAAAAGTGCGCGGCACTATGCGGTAGTGCTCCACCAGTTCGCGCACGAGAGAGCGGAACTTCTCCGGGGACACGGCCTTGTTGTCGCCGGAGACGGTCTGGAGCATGACGTCCAGCGCCTCGGCCTGCACCTGCGCCTTTGAGCGGTGTATGTCCATCTCGGCGTACGCCGCTTCGATGACCGCGGTGAAGTCGCTGAGAAGATTGTAAATGGCGTCCCGGCCTATCTGCATTTTCTCCTTTGCGAGCATGGCCTCCAGCTTTTGTGTTACCATGCCCTGCGGCACCTCCGCTGTCATGTTCATGCAGGCGGCGGTGAGGGCTTTGGCAGTGAACTCCTCCGTGTTCTCGCGCTTTGCGTCGACCGTGAGGCCCTTGTACTGCCCGAGCTTCACTTTGGGGTAGACGTCGCACACAACTGTGAACTTCGCCCCGCCGCCGTGGAGCCATGTCACCTCTGTGAGCTGCGGACGGCCAACAGTGCGGATGGCGTTTTCCTTGAGATACCGGGCATAGAGCCTGGGCACGCAAATGTCCAGGGCTTCGTCGAAGAGCGCTGTCTCTCCGTAGAGTTTTTCAATCTCTTCGCGCGGGGCGAGTCCCGAGGCATGGCCGGGCACAGGATATGTATCCGTGTGCTCGGCATACGCCTCGTTGAGCGCGTCCATAAACTCGCCCGGCTCGATGCGGAGGCTCACAGTCAGCGTCCCGTTTTCCATATTTGAGTTGAGTACAAGCATGCAGCAAACCTCCAGGTAAAGCTTTAAATTACACTGTCATTTCACACGCGGTTTCACAAGAGAGGATACCAGCGGGATACCCGTAAAGATTCCCAACAGCGCGGACAGGTACACCGTCAGCAGCGCCAGCGGATAGCAGCTCCACCAGGCAGCGAAGTAATGCGGGCCTATTCCGGCGTTCACGGCCGTCATGAGCAGGGTCATAAACGTGCCCATTATGAGCGCCAGGACAACGGTCGACACGACGGTAAACCAGGGCGTGTTCGGCTTGAGTCCGAACAGTGCGGCGAACTTTCCGCCCCAGGCTACGACAGGCACGATGAAAACAAAAATTGTACTCACAGGATAAGCTATCGCGAATCCGCTCAGGAACGAGCCCCATGTGAGGAAGCCGTTGAGCGCGGGCAGCACAATGCTCAGCGCCACGTTGATGATAAGTGATATCCAAAGGTTGAGTATTACGTCAAATTTAGTTAATTTCTTCATATCGATTTCCCCTATCTCAGATTCGGGTACAAGGATATGAGAGCCTTGGCCCTCCCGTTGTACTACGGTACAGCTTACGACTTGTTATAACGCAATAATATATTTTATCAGAATACGGTCTTTTCCTCGCAGCCGCACTCACTCTTGGCGGAGGCGATGACCGGCGTGTCCAGATGAGTACCCTTGAAGGCTCGCACACCGGCGACAAGCGCGTCCTTTTCCTCTTCGCTGCGGCACAGCGCACCGAACTCGAGCACTTCCGCCCCGCTGTCGAGCATGGAAACGAGCTTCTCTTCAACCTGTGCGGCGGTGAAGGCCTCGTCGGTGCACCAGGAGGCCACGACCAGCTTGCCTCCGGCATGTGCGTTCTCGACGTTGGACTGGGCCGCGTCCGGCTCGTCGTACCACTCAACCGTAATGAGGTCGCCTGCGCCGGAGTTTATGGCGAGGTTGTTCAGGCGGCTGTGATACATGCAGGTGGTCGGGTGCTCTCCGCCGATGCGCTTGTCGCGGAAGGTGTACATCAGTATCTTGTCTCCGAGCGCCTCGCGCACCTCGGCAATGGTCTCGGGCATGACTTCAAAGCGAATCTCGAACACGCCGTCGTAGGCGTCGATGCGCCATTCAACCGCTTCGACAGACGGGTCGGCGGCGTATTCCTTCGCCTTAGCGAGGATTGCGTCCTTGCTCCCCTCTTTGATGACGGCAATTTTGCTGCCGCTTTTGATGACATGCCCTCTGATTTCGATGGAATTCATTTCTTTCACCTCATTGTCAGAATTGAATAGTGTTTGAATTTAACGGCGTGCGTCGCACGCGCCTTACTTGATTACCCTGACCTCTCCCTCGGCTTTGAAACTCATGTATTCCGAATGTCCGTTCAGCAGCTCTTTCACCTCATGTTCTCCGCAGACGTGCCCGGACATCAATGTCTCATACGCCCCGGCCAGCAGCTCCAGCCTGCGCACATCCTGCGGATAGCACTGTATCAGCGGCATATAGCTCACGGTCCCAAGGCGGTACACCTTGTGCGTCAAGTGCGGCAGCACCGCAAGCTCGCGCAGGCTCAGCTCCGCCGGGTCGCCCAGCACCCGCTCGCCGCCGTCCGTCTGCCCCGGCACGGGGTGAAAGACAAACTGCTCTTCGCCCTGAGTGTATTCACAGCCCATAATCTGCTGCAGCCGTCCGAACTCCGCGCCGACAAAAGCTTCCCTCTCCTCTTTTATCAGCGGCAGCAGCACCTCGCGCTGCAGCTCAAGCTCAGCCTTTTCGTCAACGCCCGCAGCTTTAGCGGCATAGCTCTCGTAGCTGTATCCTTGCATCTGATTACCCCCTTCAAAGGCCCAAATCCAATGAATCTACTTGCTTCATTATCTCCTGCCTGCGCTCCTGGAACCGCAGCTCCTTGTTGTGCAGGTAGTATTTGTCACAGCCGTAATGGCCGATGAAACGGGCGGTGTAGTAGTTTGCCGTAAGCTCCGTGACGAAGATAAGCACTTCGTCCCCATCGGCAAAGGCCTGCTCGCAGAACGTGAAGGTATTGTCCAGCGCCCTCGTGCCCGCGGAAGCGCTCTCCTTCAGCTCGCCGACTTTGGCCTCGTAGCCGCTCTTGACTATGGCGAAGTCGGCTGCGGCATCGCCTGTGCCGCGGCGAAGCAGCTCACCGCGCAGTGCGTTTAAGCAGCGCAGCGTGAGCTTGGCCTCGCGCTGTCCCTCGCGGGATATTGACGAGGCGCGGACTGCACAGCCCAGCTGCTCCTCGCGCCCGGCAATAATCCGCTCCATCAGCGCTTCGGCGCTGTCCTTTCCGGCAGTGAGGTCGGACTTGAGCTCACGGAGCGACTTCGTGAGCTGTTCAAGCACGTTTTCAAGCTCACAGGAGCCGCGCAGCCGGTGCGTCACGCTGTCGAAAATGAGTCCCAGGACGCTCAAACGCTCGTCCATTCCGGCTCGCTGGGCGCGCAGGACTATGCTCTCGTCGGCGGTGCCGTCCAATATACGCTCGACCTGGTAGTCGCTGCGGTACTTGTTGAAGAGGTCATAGTAAATTGCGAAGTCCCGCGCTATGCGCGCGTCCTGCAGATACTGCGCCGTAAGCAGCTCATTCACTTCAAGGCCGTTCTCCTCGTAGAGGTATATCATCTCCGAGAGGTCGTCCCAGCCGCGAGCGGTGACGAAGTGCTTGCCGTCGGCGGCGTTCTCGACTTTGTAAAAGTCCTTCTTGCGCGCCGAAAGATAGGTCATAACCGCCGGGTGCACGCCTTTTTGCAGGGCGTATTCGCGCCAGGTGTCGTAATCGGGCTCGACGTCTATGCGCTTGAGACGGTCCCATGTGACGACGTCGAAGTCACGCACGGACTTGTTGTACTCCGGCGGATTGCCCGCGGTGACAAGTATCCAGCCGGGCGGCAGCTGGTGCTGGCCGAACACCTTGTACTGCAAGAATTGCAGCATGCACGGCGCGAGCGTCTCGGAGACGCAGTTTATCTCGTCGAGGAACAGTATGCCCTCGCGCAGGCCGGTCTCTCGCATGAGGTCGTACACCGAGCCGATTATCTCGCTCATCGTGTACTCGCTGACCTGGTAGGTGCGGCCGTCGAACTCCTTCTCCGTGATGTACGGCAGGCCCAGCGCGCTCTGGCGCGTGTGGTGAGTCATGGAGTAGCTGACAAGCCCTACGCCCAGCTCTGAGGCAATCTGCTCCATGACGGCCGTCTTTCCTATGCCCGGAGGGCCTATCATGAACACCGGACGCTGCTTCTCAATCGGTATACGGTAGGAGCCGAACTCATCCTTTGTAAAATAGGCGGTCATGGCCGCTTTTATCTGTTCCTTTGCCTGGGCGATGTTCATGTCCTGCCCTCCTCAAAGTTCAAATTTATCGAATATATTCTCGCCCTCGGGCAGTACGGCGCGGTAGTCCAGCAGCAGTGCGACTATCTCCATGGCGTTGGCGCGCTGCGCCTTCTCCAACGCGGCCTCGAAGTCGGCGGAGTTTATCAGCCTCCGGGCCGTGAAGTAGCGGACGGCGTCGGGCATGTTCCGCTCAACGGAGGCCTCGAGCAGCATGGCCGTGTTCTGCTCCATCCAGCGCTCGTACTCTGCCTTAACCGCCCCGGAGTACGCCTCGGGGCAGCGGCAAAAACCGATTACGGCGGAAACCTGCTCGCCCCGGCTCCCAAAGCTCCCGGGAGTCATACCCGGCGCGATGATGCTCTCCAGGCTGTCACAGCCGGCGAAGGGCTCACGGCCCAGAGACGTGACCTGCGCGCCGAATTTTATCTCTTTGAGGCCCGCGCACTGCGCAAACGCACCCTCCCCAATGCTGCTCACGCTCTCCGGAACGGTAATGAACACCGCGCCTCGCCTGGCGGCGAACGCGCCGGGGGCTATGGCCTCCACGCCCTCGGGCACGCGCACGTCCGGCTCTTCTCTGGCCATACCGAGGCACACGCCGTCGAGTATGATGAAGCCGCTGCTGTCGGCAAGCTTTGAGCAGCCGTCAAACGCGGCGGCGCCGACGCTGACATTTCTGCCCGGCAGGACCAGCCTCTCCAAATTTGAGCAGCGGGCCATCGCCTGAGCGCCTATCTTTTGCAGACTCTGCGGCAAGCGCAGAGTCTCCAGCGACGCGTCCCCCATAAAGGCACGGTCCGCCACAGCGGTCACGCCTTCCGGCACGCTCACTTCGCGCAGAGACGTGCAGCCTCCGAGTGCACTGCCGCCGAGTTTTGTAACTCCCGGCGCTATACTCACGCTCTTGAGCCCCGCACAGTTGAAAAACGTGTCGCTCGGCAGCTCTTCGATGCCTCCGGGGACGGACATCTCGCGGAGCATACGGCAGTTCGAGTACACGCTCTCACCGAGCTTTTTGAGCCCGGCTGGCAGGCGCGCGCTCGTCAAGGTGCGCGCCCCGGCGAAGGCGTTGTTCTCTATCCGCTCCACACTGTCCGGCAGCACGGCGCTCTCTAGTCCGATGCAGCCGGAGAAGGCGTCCGTGCCGATTGACTTCAGCCCGTCGGGGAAATCCACATGCCGGAGGTTTTCACACCCTGAAAACGCCCGCTCTCCTATCGCCTCAATGGAGCCGGTGAAGCGCACATCCTCGATGTTGTTGCTGCCGAAGAAGGCCCATCCTGGCAGTTTCTTGAGCGTCGGCGGGAATGTGACGTGCCGCAGCGAGCGGCAGCTGGTGAATATTCCGTTTTCAATGTCCTCGACGCCGGGTTCAAACACGACCTCGAACATGCGCCCGCAGCCCTTGAAGCAGTGCCAGCCTATGTGCCGCACTCCGGACGGGATGCGTATCCTGGTAAGCGCCGAGCAGTCGGAGAAGGCTCTCCAGCCTATGTCCGTTACGCTGTCGGGTATCTCCACCTCCGCGAGCAGTACGCGCTCGTTAAATGCGTCGGCGCAGATCGTGACCGTACCCTCGAGTATCACGGCGCGCCTGAGGTTGCGCCGCGCTTTGAAAAGGCACTTACCGAGCATGAGGAAATCGTCTTTCCACTCGACCTCGTTTTCGTTGTAGTATCTGTAAAACGGCGTGCCTGCAAAGGCGTCGACGCCCACATACACAAGGCTCTCCGGCGCGTTCACCCGCCGGAGGTTCGCGCACCACTGAAAGGCCTCGCTCTCGATGCGCTCAAGCCCCTCGGGGAGCGTAACCTCCTCGATGTCGCGGCAGTCGCGTAACGCGCCTTCGCCTATCACGCGCACCCCTTCGGGCACTTTGAGGTCGAAGTCGTGTCCGTTGTATTTTTTAAGGCAGCCGCCTGAAATTTCAAATTCCTGCATATTTTTTACCTGTCCGTCAGGTTTTCTATGTCCGTCTGGGTCATCAGTATCTTGACAGCCCAGGGCGGAACGTCGGGTATCTCGCGCCCGTTGTCCACAAACACGAACGCGCTCTCATACTCCGGCGGCATGGCCGGGAAGGTGCCGTAGCCGTCCGTGAAGTATATAAGGCCTTTGAAATTTGAAAACTCGTGCTGCGCGACGAGCTCATCGACGTGCTTGAAAACCGGCCTGAAATCCGTGCCTCCGAACCCGCGCAGCACCATGCGCTGCATGTACGCGTCAAACTCGTCCTGACTGGTTATGCGCACGTCCTCTTCGACCTTTGCGCCGCACTGGATGATGTGGACGTTTACTTTGGTGAAGAAGTTGTCCGTCTGCTTGAGTATGTTCCACGTCTTGTTTACGAAGGTCTGCACCAGCTCGCCCGCGACGGACTCGGAGGTGTCCAGCGCTATGACAAATTCGCGCACACGCTTGACTTCCTTGTACTCAAGCGGCTCAATGAGCGGCATCCTGCCGTAGAGCTTCATGCCGTAGGTGTAAAAGACGTAGTCAAATTCGTCGTCGTTTATCTGCACGTTCTCGCCGAGGACGGCAAATCGGCGCAGGAAAGCGGCGTAATCCACCTTTTCGCGGTTGACTTCGCCGAGCGCGGCCACGAAGTCCCCGGCGCTCTCGCCGAAGGAGTTGGACGCGGTGTCCAGATCCACCTGTATGCGCTCACTTATGTCCTTCCACATGCGCTCGGTTTCCTGCGGGGACATGGCTTTTTTGTCGCCCATCTCCTGGTTCTCGCGGCCGGACATGCCCTCGCCCTCGTCGCCTGAATTTCGGCGCTCGCCGGTGTCGCGCCCGCCGGATGCGCTCTGTTCCTCCCCTTCCCCGTCCTCGGGCGGGGCGGTGAAGTCGCCGTCGGCGTTCATGTCGCCCATATCCGGCTCGGTGCCGGGAATCTCTGCGCTCGTGCGCTCGCCGTTTCCGCCGCCACGCATCTCCTCGGCCGTGTTGTACCACACCCGGTGGTCATCAGCGTAGAAGTAGCCGCGTATGCGCCCTATCTCCTGCTCCGGCAGCTCCTGGTCTATGAGCCAGCGGTAGATGCGCTCCGCCGTGAGCCGCGGCAGCTCATCGCGCAATTTTTGGATAAGCCAGCCCTGTTTCTCCTGCCGTGAGGCGTAGAGGGCTTTGATGTTAAGGCTGTTTATGATGCTCTCGGCCGCTATGTCGCAGGCCAAATCCCACAAGTCCGTGTTCACGCCCTTGCCTATGAACATGTGCCGGAACACGCAGTGGAGCGTGAGGTGCATATAGTCGCGCGCGGGCAGGCTGCTCTCGCGCTTGAACGAGCGGCAGACGTGCAGCGAATTGTAGTAGAGGAAACGGCCGTCGGTGGCCATCTCCGCCGTGACGGTCTCGTCGCCATGCGCCAGGCGCACCAGGGCGGACTCCATAAAACGCATGTGTATGAGCAGCGTGCTGCGCGCAAGGCGCATTATTTCCCGGGCAAGCTCCCCGGCCTTGCGCGCCTGCTCGAAGTCCTTGTGATAATCTGTGCGCGCGGCATAGCCGTGGGTCTTTTGCAGCTGCGCCGCGCTGACGTCCCATTCGTTCATTCCGGGCATAGCGTGCCTCCCGTGCGAGGGTTCTGACGGGCAGAACCCTCGCTGAATCCAATGCTTGCTTAAAACTCAGTCGCGCTCAGGCAGAGGCGGCATGTTCGCAAACTTCTCGGGCAGGTCCTCCGCGCCGAACTCGACGCGGCCGGTGCGCTCGTGCTCGCGCAGCGCCCTCCAGAGCTTCTCCGGGGTTATGGGCAGCTCCTTGAGCACAAGGCCGGTGGCGTAGTTGATGGCGTTGCCGATGGCGGAGCCGACAGGCGCGGTGGAGCCCTCGCCGGCCTCCTTGGCGCCCATGGGTCCCTCGGGGTCGTACTCGGAGCAGATGAAGGTCTTTATCTTCGGCATGTCTAGCGCCGTCGGGAAGTGGTAGTCGCGGAAGGACGGGTTGAGGTGACGGCCGTTCTTGTCGTAGACGCACTCCTCGTAGCATGTGAAGCCGAAGCCCAGCAGGACGGAGCCCTCAATCTGGCCCTCGACCGCGCGGATGTTCAGCGGGCGGCCGCAGTCGTGGCCGAAAGCGAAGTCGTCCAGCGTGACCTGGCCGGTCTCCATGTCGACCGTGACCTTGGCCGCGGAGGCGGAGAAGGAGTACGCGGTGGCGTAGTTGCCGACGTTCTTGACGTAGATGTCCTTGTCGCCCTCGTGAGCGAAGGAGCCGACGCCCGCTACGCAGCGGCCGAAGTTCTTCTCCTCATAGCCGAAGCAGGCCTCGTTGTAGGAGATGTTCTTCTCGGGGTCGCCCTTTATGAACACGCGGTGGTCCTTCATGGTGATGTCCTGCGGCTTGCAGCCCCACTCCTCTGCCCAGTGGCTGAGCAGCTTGAACTTGGCGTCGCCGACGGCTCGGCGGCAGGCGTTGCCGCCCAGGAAGGTGACGCGGGAGCCGAAGGAGCCGGCGTCCCAGGGCGTCGCGGTGGTGTCGGACTGGATGAGCTTGACCTCGTCCATGCGCAGGCCGAGCTCCTCGGCGACTATCATGGTCATGACGGTGTCGCAGCCCTGGCCGATGTCGTTAGCGCCTGAGTAGACGACGGCGTAGCCCTCGCGGTTGAGTCGGACCATCGTGGTCGAGGAGGCGTAGTGCGGCGTGCTCAGCACGGGGAAGCCCGTGCCGGACATGAAGCCGCTGCCGGAGAGGCCGACGCCCTCGCCGGAGCCGATGGGATAGCGGTCGCGGTGCTTCCAGTCTATATAGTCGGCGACGGCGGTCAGGCACTCGTCGAACTTGCAGCTGGTGAACTCCAGGCCCGTGGGGCCGGTGTAGTACGGGGTAATCTCGTTCTTGCGGCGCAGCTCCAGCGGGTCGATGCCCAGCTCGTTTGCGACCTCGTCCATGTGTATCTCGTGCGCGAAGTGTACCTGGCAGGCGCTGTAGCCGCGCATTGCGCCGCTGGCCGGGTGGTTGGTGTAAGGCCGGCGGGCGGTCATGTCGATGTTCTCGACCTTGTACGGGAAGGTGGCGCAGATGAGCGAGAGGGTGTTGGCGGCTATGCCGCTGCCGCCGTAAGCGCCGCCGTCGAGGATGTGCTGGCAGCGCTTTGCGAGCAGCTTGCCCTCTTTGGTGAACGCGGATTCAATCTCGAAGGAGATTGGGTGGCGGGTACGGGTGCACATGAACACCTCGTCGCGCTTGAGGATGCACTTTACGGGGTGGCCGGTCATCTGCGCGAACTTGCAGGGGCACAGCTCGTGGGCGAAGCAGTCCAGCTTGCCGCCGAAGCCGCCGCCGAGCATGGGCTTTATCACGCGCACGGCGCTCTCGGGCACGCCGAGGCCCCAGGCTATCCAGTAGCGGCTGACGTAGGCGCCCTGAGTTGTCGTCCAGACCGTCCACTCGCCGTTTTCGTACTTGGCGACGGCGCCGTGCGGCTCGATGGCCGCGTGCACCATCTCCTGCGTGCGGTAGTAGCGCTTGTCGGTGTAGTCGGCTTCAGCGAAGGCCTTGTCCGTGTCGCCGGCGTGCATTACCGTGAAGATGGAGAGGTTGTTCGTGCCGGGATAGTGTATCGCGGGCGCGTCCGGCTGCATGGCGTAGAAGGGGTCGAGCACCGGCTCAAGCGGCTCGTATTCGACCTTGACCAGCGAAGCGGCGAGGGTTGCGGCCTCCTCGGTGGTGGCGCAGACGGCGGCGACCTCGTCGCCGACCATGCGGACCTTCTTGCGGCAGAGCGGCTCTTTGTCGGCCAGCTCCTTGAACGCCTCTGGGTTGCCGAGGTTGTGGCCCTCGGGGAAGTCGGCGCCGGTCAGCACGCCCTTGACGCCGGGCACCTTGAGCGCCTCGGTGAAGTCTATGCTCTTGATGAGCGCATGGGCATAGGGGGAGTGGACCAGCTTGCAGTAGTACATGCCGGGCAGGTCGATGTCGTCGGTGTACACGGCGGTACCGGTGACCTTGGCCTCGGCGTCGATACGGATGTACGCGCTGCCGCGTCCGGCCAGCTCGTAGTCCTCAGGCTTTTTGTATACGCTCTCGATGTCGGAGTAGTACTCCTTGGACATTATCGCCATTGGTTCATGCCTCCTTTGCCTTCGCGGCCGCCAGCTTCTTGGCGGCGCAGTCTATGGCCTCGACTATCTTGGCATAGCCGGTGCAGCGGCAGAGGTTGCCGGCGATGCCGTCGCGTATCTCTTCCTCGGTGGGATTCGGGTTCTCGTTGAGAAGGCTGAGCGCGGACATAATCATGCCCGGGGTGCAGAAACCGCACTGCAGCGCCCACTTGTCCATGAACTCCTGCTGCAGCGGGTGGAGCACGCCGTTCTGGCGCACGCCCTCGATGGTGGTTATCTCGTGGCCGTCGGCCTCGACGGCGAGCATAATGCAGCTGGGCACGGCCCTGCCGTCAAGCAGGATGGTGCAGGCCCCGCACTCGCCCTCCTCGCAGCCGCGCTTGGTGCCGGTGAGGTGCATCTCCTTTCGCAGGAAGTCCACCATAGTCATGTTCACAGGGGCGAGAGCCTCAACAGGCTCGCCGTTGAGCGTGAAGTGAATTATCTTCTTCAATTTCGTCTGCCTCCTTCCTCAGGCCTTCATGGTCTCCACGGCCTTGTTAATGGCTCTTTTGGTGTAGACCCTAATCATGTCGTGGCGGTACTCGGCGGAAGCGCGCAGGCTGGAGCGCGGGTGCATCTCGTCCGCGGCCTGCACGGCGACGGCCTCGACCAGCTCATCGGTGAGCTCCCTGCCGATTATCATCTGCTCTGCGGCCTTGGCGCGGACAATGGTGACGTCACCGCCCGCGACGGCTATGCGGCAGTCGGCGACGGTCTTGCCCTCGAGCCTGACCCACGCGGCGACGCCCACGATGGCGAGGTCCATGGCCTTGCGCACGGAGTGCTTGAAGTACGCGCTGCCCTCGCCGCTTTTGAGCTCGGGAATGAAAATCTCGGTGACCAGCTCGCCCTTGAGCTTGTCGGGGGCAATCTTCTTGAATCCCGTCCAGAAGTCGTCCATGCCGACGGTGCGCTCGCCCTCGGGGCCGACAATCTTGACCTGCGCCTTCATGGCCAGCAATATGCTGCCGCAGTCGCCGGTGGGCGAAGCGTTGCAGATACTGCCTACCATCGTGCCCTTGCGGCGAACCTGGTTGGAGCCCACATAGTGAGCCGCCTGAGCCACGGCGGGCATCTTCTCGAGAACCACGGGAGAGGACTGGATGTCAAAGAGCTTGGTGTTGGCGCCTACATAAAGCCCCTCGCCGTCCACATACTCAAGCCTGGTAAGGCCGGGGATGGTTTTGAGGTCGATGACCGTTTTCATGCCCCGCTCGACGTTTTTCGGAATCTGCAATATGACGTCGGTACCACCGGACATCACGACACACTCGCTGCCCATGGAGACCATCAGCTGAGAGGCTTCCTCCAGGGATTTGGCGGCGACGTAGTCAAATTCAGGCAACGCCATTTCATTTCCTCCTTTAAAACTGCTTTTGTTTTAATGCTCAGATTAATTGCTTGCGGCCGGGGCCGACTTTCCCCGGCCCGGTTGTGACAATTATTTCACAACAAATTTTATAAGTAAATGCGCACAAGCATACGCAGGCGCATTTGCACCTGAATAAACTTGTGCGCATTTAGATTTTTTGTTGGATTTTCATATTCTGATATTCTGCTGCTTCCAGCGCCCGGACGCGATATACGCCGTGCAGATAAGCGCGCTCACGAAAGGCGCAATTGAGTAGGCTATGCCTATTCCGTTAAAGCCCAGCGGCGTCAGGTGGCTGAACACCCAGGCGAGCAGGTAGCGAATCAGGTACGCGGAGATAGTCGCGCAGGCAAAAGGCACCATTGTGTGCCCAGAGCCGGTGAGCACACCAAAGAGACAGAACATGATGTTTTCGGCGATGAAGCCAATTGCGAAGAAACGCAGATATGTTATGCCGGCCTCCACGACGGCAGCGTCGTCCGTGAACAGCCCGAGCATGAACCCCGGACACAGCTCGCAGAGCAGCGTAAACACAGCGCCTATACCCGCCGTGAGCGCGGCGCCGGCGTAGAGCGCCTTGAGGACATAGCCGTAGGAACCTTTCGCGCAGTTCTGCGCGGATACGGTTATCAGCGCGGCCATCATCGCCTGGCCGGAGAGCACGGTGAAGTTCCAAATCTTTGTCACAGCTCCCGCCGCAGCCGCGCAGTCCACGCCGAAGATGTTGACGATGCCGCCTATGAGCATGAAGCTGGAGTTGGTCAGCAGCATTTGCAGCACCTGCGGAGTGCATATGCGCATAAGCGGACCCAAGACGTCCTTTTTGATACCAAACCAGCGGCCTTTAAACGAGAAATAGCCCAATTTGCACACTCTGCGGCCTATGAGCGCCGCGCTTGTAATTTGGCTCGCCACCGTCGCCGCAGCCGCGCCAGCGGCCCCCAGAGGTATGACGGCGACCAGCAGCAAGTCGAGGACTATGTTCTCGACGGTGGTAATCAGCATGATGCGCAGCGGGGTGTCGCTCTCCCCTATCCCGCGCAGCACGGCGTAGAACACGTTGTAGCTGTAAACCGCGGCAGTGCCGGCGACGCAGATGCAGAGGTACCACAGCGCGCTCACATAGCTCTCGTCCGGTATGTTCAGCATGCGCAGCAACGGAGATGAAAACACCAGGCCGAGCACGGTCAGCACAAGCGCTATTACCAGCACGAACGAGTACATCGTTCCGGTGAGCTTTTTTATGCTGTCAGTCCGCCCCGTTGAAAAACTCCGCCCGATAAGCGTGGTTCCGCCGTTTGCTATTGCCGTCACGACGACCAGTATCACCGTTGTAACCTGCCCGCCGGTGCTGACCGCGGCCATTGCGGCGGCGTCCGCCCAATGCCCGATTATAATCATGTCCGCCACGTTGTAGACTGCCTGGAGCAGGTTTATGAAGATTATCGGCAGGGCAAATCTCAAAAGCTTCCGCCCGGGAGAGCCAACCGTCAGGTCGCCGTTTACGGCCTGTGCCATAGCGCATCGCCTCCAATTTTGTCAAGTATATCACAAGCTCATGCGTTGTTAAGGTGAAAATGCGCCTGTATATGCAAAGACGCCGGTCGGCTGACCGGCGTCTTTTAAGTTGTATTTTGTTTCAGGCGTTGTTCTCCTGGTGGCGGCGCAGCGCCTCTATGGAGCGGACACAGTAGTAGCCGTTTATGTGCTCGACAAGGCCGAGGTCGCGCAGCTTGCGCATCGAGCGCACGGTGGTGGCACGGTTAATGCCGAGCATATCTGTGATGAGCTGTACGCTTATCCGGCGTCGGATGAGCACTTTGCCGTCATATTGTGCGCCGTATTTTTCCGCGAACTCTATGAGCAGCCCGCAAACTCTCCAGTAGGCGTCGTGCTTTTTCATCTCGCGGTTGGCGTCCATAGCGTCAAGGAATTTATTTGACACAGAGCTGAGCAGGGATATGAGCACCATTGGGTTGTCCTCAAGCGCGCGCAGCAGCTGCTCACGGGTCACGCGGATGAGCATTGAGTCCTCCAGGGCGCGGAAGCTCACACCCGGCGCCTTTGAGAGGATCAGGTTGGCCTCCAGCAGCACGCTGTTGCGTTCCATGAAGAAATACGCCAGCTCGCTGCCGTTGTCGAGCTCCTCGTAGGCCATGACAACGCCGCTTTTCACTATGTAAAAGCAGTCCGGTATCACATCCGGGCCGATTATTACGCGCCCCTTCGGGAATTTGACGGCGCTCCCTATGTCGTTCCAGACGCGCAGCTCGTCGTTTGTGCGGATTATGTGTGATGTTCCTGATTCCGAGTTGTACAGACGGGCAATAGCATCCCAAAACACATTCCCTGCCGCCATGTCACGCCCTCCAGATTACTATGTGCTGTTCTACCGCAATGATAATAGCTTGGCAATTCCATGATACTACTTCAATTCAAATCGTGTCAACACAAAAAGCCCTGCCTTCATCCGCGCGCCCTGCGGCATGCAGACACCCGCAACACTATGCAAGAATGTTGCACCAGCGCAGATATGTGACAAAAAGCCGCCCAACAGGGCGGCTTTTTGCCTTAACTGGTTACTTCATGCCGTTCTCGTAGGCCTCGATCATCTTCTTGAACGTGTGGCCCGTACGACGCGCGAGTTTTTCGAGGTATTTGGCGGTCGTCTCGCCGGTGAAAATCTTCACGTCGAGGCGCATCGTGTGCCCGTCCACGGGTGTGGCGATGATTTTGTCCACGAAAGTGTCAACGAACTCCTTTGTTATCGCGCCCGCGTTCGCCTCCCTCTCGGCGGCGCGGAGAGTTGTGCGTATCTTCTCCATGTGCCGCCGGAATTCCTCGCTGTCGTCGCGCTGCGCTCGCAGCTCGGCGAGGTCGCGCTCGGCGGCCTTAATCTCCGCGTTGCAGGCTCTGGTCATCTCGGCGAAGTCCTCGTTTGAAATCTGCCCCAGCGCCGTCAGCTCCAGCAGCTTGCCCTTTTTCTTTAGCGCCAGCTCTATCGCGCCCTCGCGGCCGGCGATCTGCCCCTCGAGGTTCACGTCCGAGGTCATCGCGGCGTACATCCGCTCGTACTCGTGCAGCATTTCCTCCGAGGCGTCGTGCGTGTCGCGGAACACCTCGAACAGCAGCGGCTTTATCTCGTCCTCGTAGATGGCGAAGCTCGGGCAGGAGTCGTGCCCGTTGTTAATTTTCCCCGAGCACACCCACTTGCTGTTGACGCGTCCGTCCTTGTCCTTCGATTCGCGCCGGTAGTATGGCGCGCCGCAGTAGGCGCAGTAGAGCTTGCCGGTGAGCAGGTTCGCGTGGTTGCAGACGCCGCGGCGGTTCTTCACATCCTCGCTGCGCCGCTGCAAGACGGCGTTGGCCTGCTCCCACAGCTCCTCGCTGACGATGGCGGGAACTATCTCGCCCGTCTCGTCCTTGAACATGACCCACTCCTCCGGCGGCAGGAACTTCTGCTTCTTAGTGAACATATCCACTACCTTGACCTTGTTGCCGACGTACCAACCCTTGTACTTGGGGTTTGCTATCATGTTCGACATAGTCGAGTGCGCAATCTTCTTGCCGTTTAAGTTTCGGTAGCCCTTTTCCCAGAACAGCGTCTCGAGCTGCTTCATGCTGTACCCGTCCGTGGCGTAGAGCTCAAAGAGCTCTCGCACCATCGGCGCCTGATCCTCGTCTATGACGAGCCGCTTGTTGTCCTTTTTGTAGCCGAAAATGCGGCTGTTGCCCAGCACGACGCTCTGCTTTATCGCCTGCTGGTGGCCAAATTTCACGCGGCTGGAGAGCTTGCGCAGCTCGTCCTGCGCGATTGACGACATGATGGAAAGCCGCAGCTCGCTGTCCTCGTCGAGCGTGTTGATGTTGTCGTTCTGGAAAAACACGCCCACGCCGTCTGCGAGAAGCTCGCGCGTGTAACGTATCGAGTCGAGCGTGTTGCGCGCGAAACGCGAGATTTCCTTGGTTATTATAAGGTCGAACTTGTCCCGTGCGGCGTCGTCCACCATGCGGTTGAAGTTCTCGCGCCGCTTGGTCGAGATGCCGGACAGCCCCTCGTCGATGTAGCCGGGCACAAACGTCCAGGCTGCGTTACGGCGAATCAAGTCCTCATAGTATTTTATCTGGTTGCCCAGAGAGTTGAGCTGCTCGTCGGACTCCGACGAGACGCGCGCGTAGTACGTCACGCGCAGCGGCAGCTCGTATATGCTCTTAGTGCGAAGCTGCTGCCTCGCAGAGTGTATGTCCATGTGAGCCTCCAAAGTTCGTAATATCATTATTATAACTAATATAGCATGAGTAAACGAATATTTCAATCAAAAGAAATTGGCGGGGAGTTTTTCTCCCCGCCGGTGCCGTCCTGGTTTTCAATATTTTTTAATTCGTATTATGCCGAGATTGCTTCATTTCTCATAAATCGTCACTCCCGTGGCGCGAATCTCGCGGTCTATGAGCGACCCCCGCTCGATGTGCGAGGGCGCGAACACGTCCACCGGCATACCCGTTGCGGTGCGGATGTCCTCCATCAGGCCGACGAAGCGCAGGCCGCGCAGATTGCTGTCTACGAGCAGGTCGAGGTCGCTATTGTCCGTCGCCGTGCCCTTTGCCACGGAGCCGAACAGCACGGCTCTGTTCACATCATGTGCGCGGAACACCGGCGCGAGCGTCGCGCGTATTGCGTCTATGCTCGGCATGGGAACACCACCTTTCAAAGATAGTATATATCATTTTGGGGTCGGAATAAAGAACTTTTTTGTTACGGATGTTCAGGCAAAAGAAACCGGTGGGGATGTTCTCCCCACCGGTGCCGTTTACCGCTCCATCTGCCGCGCGCGGCTCTTTATCTTAATGCGCATCTTGTTGCGCTCGTCTTCGGTTATGACGCCCTTTTCGTAGAGCGTGTCGTTGTAGTACGTCAGCCAGAGCTGTTCCATTGTGCTCCGGACGCTCCGCGCTTTCTGTTCGGCTATATCTCCACGGCGGGTATTGTCCATATATTGCCTCCCTTTAATGAGTATTGTCGCCGTTTCAGGCTGATTTATACGCATTTCCCGAAAATCTCGGGAGGCTTCTTAGGTTTCTTTGGTTTCTTCGGGATTCGTCAGTCTCTTTCGTTCGCTAAAAGTCGCGTTTCGCGACCTCTTTCCTCCCTCGCGCTCAGCGCACGGTCTACGCAATACTTTACGTCCAGCAGTTTGGTCAGCTCAGCGCGGAGGGCTTTGTACTCGGCGTAAGCAGCATCGTTTTCACGCTCCAGCGTTGCAACCTCACGCTGCCAGTCGGCGGCGTGGATACCGTCGGACAGCTTGCGGCGGGCGAGGTAGAATTGCCTCAGCTCGCTCTCGTGCTCGGCCTTGAACCGCTCTCGTTTGGGCCTCCACTTGATGGCGTTGAGCTGGTTGTGGAGGGGGTTGAAGCGATTATACAGCTCGGCGCACCTGAGCAGCTCGCGCAGCTCTTTCGACCGTTTTTTGTTGGCGTCGAGCGCAGTTTTTGCCTCATCAAGTGGCGAATAAAGTGAGTCGAGACGAGCCTCGAGATCGGCAAGGGTATGTAGACCGTTCTCATTCAAATACGCAATGGCGCTGGTGAGGCGTTTCAGGTTGCCAACCTTGGCCTTGTTGCTCCATGCGGCGGCGTTGCGTGCGTCGAAGTAGTCGGCGAGCAGCTTGGCGAGCGACGGAGAGTGAGGCTTGTCCAGCTTCACGCGCGCGTCGCTGAGCCAGTCTACAAGCGTCTTGATTCGTTCTCCCAGCGTCCGCAGCATCGCGCTCGCCGAGCGTATCCACCGATTGTGCTCACCTTTATCGGTCACGATGCCTCTGGCCTCCATCTGCCGCACGGCGACGCCCTCGTGGACGGTTGGAATTTGCTCGACGCCCTTCCGTTCGTAGGAGCGGTGGTCGATGCGGCAAGGCAGTCCCTCTTCCTTAAACTTCGCGTTACACAGCGCTGCCCACGCCTCGCGCCACGCTTCAAGCGTCTCTGGCCGTCCCCAGTCAGTCGTTGGCACGGCGTCGAACTTGCCGTCCTCGCGGTAGACGCGCCGCTGTTTTGCGCCCCATGTGCCGTCGGGGTTCAGCGGGCGAATCGGACACATGACGTGGAAATGTGGGTTCGGGATACCGCCGTCCTTGTCCGGTTGATGGACAGCGAAATCCGCAATCATGCCGCGTGAGACGAAGTTGTCCAGAAGGAATTGCCGAGCGAGCTGCATGTTTTCTTCCATCGTGAACTCGTTTTGCAGCGCGATGTCGAAGCTGTAAGCGAGCTGTGCGTTCCTGTTGCGCTCCGCTTCCTCGACCGCGTTCCAGAGCGTTTGCCGGTCGGCGTACTCGCGTGGAGCGTGCAGTGTGAGCAGGATTTCCGAATAAACCACGCCGCCTTTGCGCGTGTAGTCGCTGACCAGCCCGTAGTATTCGCTGTACAGCCTCTCGCCAGCGCGGTAGGCGGCGCACTCAACCGCCGAGCGCCCGACGCTGCGCTTTATCTGCCCGACATGGAAGTGGTAAAGCGCCAATCAGTCACCGTCCTTGGGCAATAGGGCTTTGACCTCGGGTAAGTCGAAGATGCGCTGTACCAGTTCGTAAAACTCGCGCTCACCCATGTCTTTTACGGCTGGCACAACGCTCTCTACCGCCGCTCCACGCGTGATAAGCCTGTGGCTTCGCTTCTTGCGCTCGCCGTCTTGCAGATACTTTATCTGCTGCTCAATGCGCTGGTAGCGGTGTTTGGTTTGGCGCAATTTTTCCTCAATCGTTCCCTGTTCCTGTACGAGTTCGGTTCTGGTTTGGGTTTCGTGGATAATATCTACCTCCTTAAATTTTGCGTTGCCGATTAAAATTATCCGTACATGCGTACATCCGTACGCTTGTACGCATGTACGGATGTTTTGAATTCAAATTCAATTTTTCATCCCGCCCTCTGCAGCAGCTCAATGCCGATGAAACCGCGCACACGCCTGCCGCCGGGCAGGTAAATTGTGTTCGTCTGCTCGATGCCATAGGTATCTTGGTTTTCGGCGAGGTGTAGGCACAGGCTGCGCTGAGACAGAGGGTTGAGCGCGTTGTCCTCGCACCAGAGCTTGTACACCGCGTACACGTCCCGGCTGCTAGCTTCGGCGTCAGCTTTGAGGCGTATGTAGCCCTCGCTGCGCATAAAGTCCACGGCGTTGTTTCCGTCGCTCACGGCCTCGGCCATGTTCTCGTGAGCTCGTTCGCTTAGCGTGAAGCGGTAGTCGTTCGAGATAAGCCGTCGCAGTCCTTCGAGGCACCAGAGGAAGACTCCCTCGGCCTCCGCGCACATCTTCTCGGCGATGAACGGGTCATCCACGCGATTGGTGTCTTTTAGCTTCGTTGTTAAGATAATCTGCCGCCTGAAAAATCCCTCGCTTCGGTCGTAGAGCGCTTTGAGTGAGCCGTTGCCGAAACCGAGGAAGCGTACGTACAAGTCGCCTTGGTAGCTCTGCTGGCCTTTTCGTTCTAAGTCCATCGGCAGCTCTGCGGTCACGATGGCTTTTATGTGGTTTGTCTGCGGCAGGGCTTCGAGCTTCATGTCGTCGTCGAGCATGACCAGCTCGTGCTCCAAATCTGCGCGAGCGAAACGGGAGCTTTCTATTTTGGCGATGCTGCCCGTCGCCATGTTCGAGCCGAGCAGAGCGCGAAGTACCAGGCCGATTCGGCTCTTTCCCTCACCGCCGCGTCCAATTAACATCAGCATCTTCTGGCCTTTCGTCGTCGGCAGGAAGCAGTAGCCCATGAACTCCTGCAAGGTAGGGATGTCCTCCTGGTAGAGCAGCTCGTCGAGGAAACGCAGCCACGTTGCGGGTGCAGGTGCATCTGGGTTGTACGCCACCGGGAGACGGTTGCGGCAAAACCCGCGCTCAGGCGTGAACGTTCCGTTGAGAAACAGCGTGCCGTTTGCGACGTGGATTCGGTCGCGCTGAATTGGCAGGTCGGGCGCGTAGGCCTCAAGCCGCAGGGCTTCGAGCAGGTTGTTGACCCGCTTGCTGAGGCCGGTGGAGAAGTGCGGTTTAAGTATTTCGTAAATCTCGCGCCGCAGCTTGTCCTCGTCTGTCACGCGGCCCTCGACTGTGAAGAACGTGCCGTTTATGCTTTTCATCGGGTGCTCACGAAGAAACTCTTCACAGAACTTGACTTCGTTGACGTTCTTGCCATCGTACCATTCCGGAAATTCAGCCACGCAAACCCTCCATCAGCCGTGCGGTTTTCTGCTCGACCAGCCGCGTCTCGTCCCGGCTCGCGCCTGCGTCGAGCAGATAGCCCGTCCACGCGTCGAGCGTACACGCCTCGGCGTAGCCGTCCGCGATTGCGTCGCCCGGCGACTTCGGCGCGAGGGCGTCTCGGCAGCGAACAAGCTCGCGTTTGCACGCTGCCAACCCCAGCGGCGGCACAAAGCCGCCGTCGCCGAAGTCCGCTTCGAGCCGCCGCGCCGCTTCGGATTTTGTGCAGCCGAGCAATCCCGCTGTGAGGTCAATCACGTCACCGTGCGCTCCGCAGCCGAAGCAGTGGAAGTGGTCGCCGTAGAGTTTCAGGCTAGGCGTCCTGTCTGCATGGAACGGACAGCGCATGAAGCCATGCTTCACCGTCCCGTAACGTTTCGCCGCCTCGATGGGCGGCACACTGTGCTTTATTTTGTTGTAGTCTATCATTCGCATTCCTCCAATGCAGTAGTAGGGCTGTGCCCTCCACTAATATTATGGGGAATCCGCGGAAAACACGGCAAACAGCATGACAGGCTATTTTCAAAAAACATGACATGTGGTAAAATATCCTCAAATTTCCCGCTGGAGGACACGATGGAACACAACCTGCTGACGCTCGAATTTGGGCGCGAAACACAGTTACATACGAGGGGCGCACGACGCCGTCCGGAACGTTAGGCTGCGAGGCGCTGAACATTTCCGACGAGTTCATCTCCGCGCTCGGTGCGATGAGCGTGACAGACGAGCTTTTAAGCTGTGCATGCAGCGCGGCTGCATCGGTTCTTGAAACAATGAGGCACATGGAACCTTTTGCGCATCTGGACTACAACTTCTATGCTCCGAGCATCGCCGACGCTTTTTCAGAGGATGGCATAAGCCAAGTCCGCGCGCTCAACATGGCAATGCTCACACGCGGGCTCGCGGCGGCGCAGGAGCCAAGATTGCGTAAGGGTGCTCTGCTGAGCAAAACAGCGCCGGTACTAGCACAGCTCGCGTACTCGCTCGCTGAATACAAGCGCACAATGACCACGCTGGCTGAGAGCATAAATGACGACGGCGTTGAGAGGACGCCCGACGGCCTCGCCGCTGCGTTTGGTGCACACTTCGACGCGTCCGACGACAGCCTGATGTCTCTCGCCAATGCGACGGTGCAGTATGTTGCTGTAGGAGAGCCGCCGAGACTTGTGCGGCGCATGAGCTACGTTTCGTTCGTCGGGCTGCTGCGCTCCGACCTCTTTGAGGGACTTGCAGCCGGCCACGCGCCGCGCCGGTGCGCCGTCTGTGGGCGCTGGTTCCTCACGCTCGATGCGCGGCACACAAAGTATTGCGGCGGCTTTGCGCCCGGCGGCAGGACGTGCCGTCAGATGGGCGCAATGCGCGGACGGGAGCAGCGCGAGCTTGCCGCCGACCACCCACTGAAGGCAATCTACAGCCGCCGCCTGAACACCATCTTGCAGAGCCAGAGGCGCGGCAAGCTTAATGCGGAAATAGCTGACACCATGCGCAAGCTGGCGAAGGACAAGCTCCAGCGCGCGCTGTCCGACGCGAATTACGCGCGCGGTAGCTATGAGGCCGAGATGACGCAGAGCGCATTGTTGGCTGAGGCAGAGAAAAATGCTGACGCTTAAATAGGCAGAAAACGCCTTCCGCAGCGGCGCGCCGCCGGTAGACGGAAGCGAAACCTTTGAGGGTTTCCTATATGGCTACGAGCCGAGGCTCAACGAGATTGTGCGAAAATTCCTCGGCAAGCGTGCGTTCGATGCGGAGACGTTCATGGACTACAAGCTTGCCTGTGCAGCCGCGATGCTGGAGCGCTGGAATGAGTTTGACCCAGGCAAAGGTATTCACTTTTTTACTTTTGCACACCACGACGTTATGAACGCGCTGCTTCGGGCGAGGATGCTGGAAGAGACTGGCTCGTTCTCAAACCTCGACGAGTACAAGGCTGCGCGGCGCATGGGCGCGCTAATGTACGGCTCGTCGCAGCGCGAGGCGGTCGATGAGTTCATAAAAAAGCGCGGCTGCTTGGAAGCAACCGCGATAAGGTTTTTGAAGATCGCACAACTCATGTTGAGCGCGTCGTCACTGGAAAATGACGCTGAGGCGAGCTACAGCTGGGATTACGTAGATGTTCTGTGGGACGGCGTCCGTGCCGAAAAGGTGCGCGAGGCGTTTGCGAAGCTGAGTTTTCGCGAGCAGACGCTGCTGGAAAAGCGCAACGCGGTCTGCATGACCTGCGGACGTGTTTCGCCGCTCAGCGAGTGCGCAAGCTTTGAGGAATTGGCGATTGAGTTTGAGTCGTCCAGCCCGCGCACCGCCGAGCGCGCCTACAGACGCGCCGTGGAAAAGCTGGCGCTGAACCTCGTCGAGCTTGGCGAGCTCCACGCCGTCCGAATAGAGCGCGTCGCTCCCGGTACCTACCGCTACCAGGCCGACAACGATGGAGAATGGGGCGAGTTTACGCTTGATCTGTCAACCGGAGAGCTTAAAATAAACACTCTTGCTGAGTTGGACACGACCAAAACCCACCGCTTTGCTAAGCAAGCCGCCCGCTACTTGAAAGCGCACGCGGGAGAAAAACTGCCGAAAAGGGTGCTGGTAGCGTTTGAATAAGTCCAAGGGCGCACTTCTATACATGGTCATGTATGTGCGAATACAGCCCGGATGCCTGAGCATCCGGGCTGGTTTGCGTCGCTGAAGCTCCGTGAGGTACGGTCATTGTGTTGACGATGCGACATGGTACGTTCCAAAACGGAACACACCACGTTAATTCATATGTAAGAGCCGCTATTTGGTTCATCTTAATCAAAACAAAAATATCAACGCTTAATTATATCATTTATCATAAAATGATATAATTAACACTTGACGGTTGGCCTATAGACGGCTATACTATATTTGGTAGATTTATCATTGCCCTGCGGAATAGAGGGGGACGCTGTGCGCAACTATTCATTCGACCAAAACTATATAAAGCTGCTGACGCCTGTCATCGTGGCGTTGATGAGTCAAATACACGAGTACAAGGGGGAGCAGGCGATCTTCATCAAGTCCAAGGCCGACACGTTGACTCAGCTCGTGGAGATAGCCAAGATGCAGAGCACGGATGCGTCCAACAGAATTGAAGGAATATATACCTCGGATGAACGGCTGAAAAAGCTGGTACTGGACAAGACCATGCCACGCACCCGAAACGAGCAGGAGATAGCCGGATACCGTGACGTGCTGGCTACAATATGCGAGAACTATGACTATATACCTCCAACGCCTTCAAACATTCTTCAGATTCACAGGGACTTGTATAAGTTCAGCGGCGCTGCATACGGCGGCAGCTTCAAATCGGAAGACAGCGGAATAGCCGTTGAGCAATTGTGTACGGCTTACGGCGATGCAGTAAATTCAGGTGACCTTGACACGCTCTTGCTTATCCCCATGTTCGTCCTCGACTTTCTCTGCATACACCCTTTCAATGACGGCAACGGTCGTATGAGCCGTCTGCTCACGCTGCTTCTGCTATATCGCGCGGGATATATTGTCGGCAAATATATCAGCGTTGAAAAGCTTATTGAGCAGAGCAAGGAGACGTATTATGAGGCCCTCCAGCAGAGTTCTGTCGGATGGCACGAGGGGCAAAACGATTACGCCCCGTTTGTGCGCTATATGCTCGGCGTCATCGTGGCCGCTTACCGTGATTTCTCCGAGCGTGTGCACGTACTTGCCGCCAGCGGCATGAGCAAGCCTGAACGCATACGCGAGCTTATCAGGAACACGCTCGGCAAAATTACTAAGGCCCAAATCATCGAGCAATGCCCTGACGTCAGCGGCATAACGATACAGCGCACACTATCCGAGCTGCAAAAGAGCGGCGAGATTATAAAACTCAGCGGCGGGCGCTACACCGCCTACACTTGGAACAGGGAGAGGGAATAACATGCTGACAGGCGAACTCAGAAACAAAATCGACCGCCTCTGGGAAATCTTCTGGACCGGCGGCATCACAAACCCGCTGGACGTCGTGGAGCAGATGACATACCTGATGTTCATCCACGACCTGGACGAGGCGGACAACACGCGCGCCAAGGAGAGCGCCATGCTCGGGCTGCCGTATGAGAGCATATTCAGCGGCGAGGTGCAGATAGGCGAGCGCAAGGTGCCCGGCGAGCAGCTCAAGTGGTCGCGTTTTCACGACTTCCCGGCAGGGCAGATGTACTCCGTGATGCAGGAAATGGTTTTCCCGTTCATAAAGGACCTGCACGGCGACAAGGACAGCGCCTACGCCAAGTACATGGGCGACGCGATATTCAAGATCCCGACGCCGCTGATGCTCGAGAAGATAGTCACCGCCATGGACGAAGTCTATGCGCAGATGGAGCAGATGCACAGTACAGACGTGCGCGGCGACATATACGAGTACCTGCTCTCCAAAATTGCCACCGCGGGCGTAAACGGGCAGTTCCGCACGCCGCGGCACATCATCCGCATGATGGTGGAGCTCGTCGACCCGAAGGCCGATGACGTGATATGCGACCCGGCCTGCGGCACCGCCGGATTCCTCGTCGCCGCCGGGGAGTATTTGAAAGAGCGCCGCAAGGAGGAAATCTTCTTCAACCGCGAGAACAAAGACCACTACATGAACCGCATGTTCCACGGCTTCGACATGGATCGCACCATGCTGCGCATCGGCGCCATGAACATGATGACCCACGGCATAGACAACCCCTACATAGAGTACCGCGACAGCCTGAGCGACCAGAACACTGACCGCGACAAGTACAGCCTGATACTCGCCAATCCCCCGTTCAAGGGCAGCCTTGACGCCGACATCGTGTCGGCCGACCTGCTGAAGCTCTGCAAGACAAAGAAAACCGAGCTGCTGTTTCTGGCGCTGTTCATCCGTATGCTGAAGGTCGGCGGGCGCGCCGCGGTCATAGTCCCGGACGGCGTACTGTTCGGCTCATCCAAGGCGCATAAAGACATACGCCGCGAGCTGATAGAAAACCACCGGCTCGAGGCCGTCATATCCATGCCCAGCGGTGTGTTCAAGCCCTACGCCGGCGTGTCCACAGCTGTGCTGGTGTTCACCAAGACCGGTCACGGCGGCACGGACAGCGTCTGGTTCTACGATATGCGCGCCGACGGCTTCTCGCTCGACGACAAGCGCAGTCCCGTCGCCGACAACGACATCCCCGATATAGTCGCGCGCTTCCACAACCGCGAAGCCGAGCAGGAGCGCGCGCGCACGGAGCAGTCTTTCCTCGTCCCGAAGCAGGAGATCGTGGACAACGGCTACGACCTGAGCATCAACAAGTACAAGCAGGTGGAGTACAAACCCGTAGAGTACCCGCCCACCGGCGAGATTTTGAAGGAGCTCCGTGACTTGGAGGCCGAGATTGGTAAAGGGCTGGACGAGTTGGAGGCGATGATATGAGGGTAAAGCTGGGGGATGTGTGCGAAATTTTGGACAGCAAACGTATTCCAATTACTGCGTCCAACCGTCAACCGGGGCCATATCCGTATTATGGAGCGAACGGCATTCAAGACTACGTAGCTGACTATATATTTGATGACGAACTCGTCTTGTTAGCAGAGGACGGAGGTAACTTCGGTTCAAAAGAAAAGCCTATTGCCTACAGAGTGTCTGGTAAGTGTTGGGTTAATAATCATGCTCACGTTTTGAAACCCAAACCGGGAGTTGACGTTGACTACCTTTGTTATTCAATAATGTTTTATGATGTTAGTGGGCTAGTTAACGGCGCGACACGTCAAAAATTGACGCAAGCAGATATGAGGAAAATGGAAATATTTCTTCCGCCCCTCGACGAACAGCGCCGAATTGCCGCCGTGCTGGACAAGGTCAGCGACCTCATCGCCAAGCGCCGGGCGCAGCTGGACAAGCTGGATGAGCTGGTCAAGGCCCGGTTTGTGGAGATGTTTGGGGATCCATATATCAATTCAATGGCATGGAAAAAGATAAAAATTAAAGCCGCTGTTACAGTTGAACCACAAAACGGAATGTATAAGCCGCAGTCAGATTATGTTACAGATGGTTCAGGAACTCCTATTTTAAGAATTGATGGCTTCTATGATGGCATAGTTACAGACTTTTCCTCGTTAAAGAGGTTGCGCTGCAATGATAATGAGAAGCAGAAATACCTACTCAAGGAAAATGATATTGTGATAAATAGGGTAAACAGCATTGAATATCTTGGGAAATGTGCTCATATTACGGGGCTGATAGAAGAAACAGTTTATGAATCAAATATGATGAGAATGCACTTCGATCCAGTACGCTTTAACCCCGTATATGTGACTCATTTGTTGTGTAGCCGATTTGTCTATGACCAAGTGATCAATCATGCAAAAAAGGCAGTCAATCAAGCAAGCATTAATCAAAAAGATGTTCTTGATTTTGACATATATCAACCTTCAATTGAGCGTCAAAATGTGTTTGCAGATTTCGTCAATCGAGTAGATCAATCAAAATTGACGTTTCACCAGAGCCTTGATAAACTAGAGATGTTGAAAAAAGCACTAATGCAGGAGTATTTTGGGTGAGGTAGAGTTATGTATCATGAATATTCGCAAGAAGAACTCCGGGCTTATTGCAGAAGCTGTATTGAATCATTGGAAATATGGGCCAGAAGACTGATACACGAAAAGATGACTGAGAAATACGGCAAAGAATACATATATATTACTTTATCAAGCGGAGAGTCTATAATCAAAAAAGAGATTCGTGAACATGTTTCAAAAATGCAAGAACAGAATCCGGGAAGATTCTCACGACCGGTAGATACTCTTTTTATTGATCAAATCATCTACTTCCTCTGCAAGAAGGAGTGGTATGATTTGCTCTATAAAGAGGCGCTTGACTTTGCTTACCCGCAAGGATGCGACGAGGTACGTGAATTTCTAAGCAGATTGGTGCCCATAAGGAACCCATTGTCTCATGCAAATCCGATTTCGATCCGGCAGGCAGAACAAGCAATTTGCTATTCACATGACTTTATTGATGGATTAAAAAAATACTATAAAGCAAAGGGTGAAGAACAGGTGTGGAATGTGCCGAGGATAATTAAAATCGTCGATTCGCAGGGCAATACATTCAACAATCCTTCTGAAACACACGGGCAATCGTCTATTTTTAAAATACCTAATCCGTTGCAGTGTGGGGATACTTATTCTGTTACAATTGAAGTTGATCCCGCATTTTCTCCTACAGAGTACGATATTATTTGGAGAACTGAGGGAAATGAGGACAAAAAGTTTAGAAACAAGACGATGTATTCTAATGTTTTTACTGAAAAAGATGTTGCTGAACTTCACAGAATTGAATGTAAGATAGTGTCTCATAAAGCATGGCATAAATATACCTATCATGATTGCGTCATTTCTTTACATTTAACTGTTTTACCACCACTTGAATAATTGAGGTGACCCCACATGACCAACTTCGACTTCCTACTCTCCGACCCGCAGTTCGCATCCTTTGCTGACTCGGCGGTGGCGGCGGAGAGGATATATAACATCGACACGGCGGCATGCGTGCTCAACTGCCGCCGCTGCGTGGAGGCTGCCGTCAAGTGGATGTACTCCGTGGACGGCGCGTTGGTCATGCCCTATGACGACAGGCTCGCGAGCCTTATGGACGCCGGGGACTTCCGGGACATCGTGGACGACGACCTGTGGCGCAGGCTCAAGTACATACGCCAGACCGGCAACATCGCCGCGCACACGGGCAAGAAGCTGAGCCCGGCCCAGGCGCTGCTCTGCCTCGAGAACCTCTGGTACTTCATGGACTTCATAGCCTGCTGCTACGGCGCGGACTACACGCCCGGCCTGTTCGACCCGGAGCTGCCCGAAAAGGCGGACGAGGGGACTCCCCTGCTAAGGGAGTCCCCTCCCGGGCCGGAGCTTGCCGCGCTCATGGAGGAGAACGCCGCCCTGCGCGCCGAGCTCACCGCCCGCCGTGAGGCCCAGTGGGAGAACTACACGCCCAAGCCGCTCGACCTCTCCGAGTACAAGACCCGCAAGCTCTACATAGACGCCATGCTCAGCGACGCGGGCTGGGTCGAGGGCAAGAATTGGCTGAACGAGGTAGAGCTGCCCGGCATGCCGAACAAGGGCGAGGTCGGCTATGCCGACTATGTGCTCTACGACGACACGTATCGGCCCCTCGCGGTCATCGAGGCCAAACGCAGCTGCGTTGACCCGGCCAAGGGCCGCCAGCAGGCCAAGCTCTACGCCGACATCCTTGAAAAGCAGTGCGGCCGCCGCCCTGTCATTTTCCTCACCAACGGCTTCGACACCCGCATGGACGACGGAGCCTACCCGGAGCGCAAGGTCGCAGCCATCTACTCCAAGCGCGACCTTGAGAAGCTCTTCAACCTGCGTTCCATGCGCTCCAGCCTGAAATACGTCCAAGTGGACAAGGACATCGCCGGGCGCTACTATCAGGAGGGCGCCATAAAAGCCGTGTGCCGGGCCTTCGGCGAGAAAAACCGACGCAAGGCCCTGCTGGTCATGGCCACCGGCTCAGGCAAAACCCGGACGGTCATCGCGCTCGTGAAGGTGCTGCTGGAGCGCGGCTGGATAAAGAATGTACTGTTCCTCGCCGACCGCAACTCACTTGTCACGCAGGCGAAGCGCAGCTTCGTGAACCTGCTGCCCGATCTGTCGGTGACGAATCTGTGCGAGGAGAAGGACAACTATGCGGCCAGGTGTGTGTTCTCCACTTACCAGACGATGATGAACTGCATCGACACGGTTGAGGACGACGAGGGCAAGCTCTTCACCGTCGGCCACTTTGACCTCATAATCTGCGACGAGGCCCACCGCTCCATCTACAACAAGTTCCGGGATATCTTCACCTACTTCGACGCGCCGCTCGTCGGCCTCACCGCCACGCCCAAGGACGAGATAGACAAGAACACCTACGAGATATTTGAGCTCGAAAGCGGCGTGCCCACCTACGGCTACGACCTGGCCCAGGCGGTAAAGGACGGTTTCCTCGTGGACTTCCTCACGGTCGAGAGCAAGCTGAAATTCCTCACCGAGGGCATAACATACGACGACCTGCCCGAGGACGAAAAGGCCGAGTACGAGGCCACATTCACGGACGAAAACGGTGAGCTGCCGGACAAGATTGAGTCGTCGGCGCTGAACGCATGGCTCTTTAACGAAGACACCATCAGGCTGGCGCTGCACCTGCTGATGACCAATGGCCTGAAAATCGACTACGGCGAGAAATTGGGCAAGTCCATCATCTTCGCCAAGAACCATCGCCACGCCGAGAAAATACGCGAGGTGTTCTATAAGGAGTACCCGCACCTGCCCGGCTATGCGATGGTCATAGACAACTACATGACTTACGCGCAGAGCGCCATCGATGAGTTCTCCGAGCCGGGCAAGCTGCCGCAGATTGCTATCTCCGTGGACATGCTGGACACCGGTATTGACGTGCCCGAGGTGCTCAATCTCGTGTTCTTCAAAAAGGTCATGAGCAAGGCGAAGTTCTGGCAGATGATTGGCCGCGGAACGCGCCTCTGTCCCGGGCTCATCGACGGGAGGGACAAGGACAAGTTCTATATCTTCGACCTCTGCGGAAACTTCGAGTTCTTCCGCATGAGGAAGGGCAAGACGTCTGTCATCCAGATGGCGCTTCAGAGCGCGATATTCTATTTGAAAGCACAGATAATTTTCAAGCTGCAGGATTTGGCCTATCAGACGGACGAACTTATTCCGTTCCGGCAGCGGCTTGTGGACGAGATGCTTGCCAAGGTTCAGGAACTGGACAGGGACAACTTCGCCGTGAAACAGCACTTGAGATATGTGGAAAAGTTCTCAGACGCAAAAAACTACACGGCAATCAGCTACGAGGACACACTGAATCTGCGCGACGAGGTGGCGCCGCTGCTCCAGCCCGACGAAGACGAGGCCAGCGCCGTGCGGTTCGACGCCCTGATGTATGGAATAGAGCTGGCGTATCTGGTCGGCAAGACATATACCCGAGCCAGAAAGGATCTTATTAAGCGTGTCAGCGGAGTGGCGAGCGTGGCAAATATACCGGAAATTCAGGCGCAGTCCGAGCTGATTGATAAAATCCTGCACACGGATTATCTCGAAAATGCCGGTATCAACGAATTTGAGCACATCCGCACCTGCCTGCGTAATTTGATGAAGTACATCCCGTCTGCAATCGCTACTTATGACACAAATTTTACCGACGATATTCTGTCCACCGAGTGGCATGAATCCGAGCTGGATAACGACGATTTGAAAAACTACAAGGCCAAGGCCGAGTTTTACATCTGTCAGCATCAGGACAACCCGGCGATAGCTAAGCTGCGCTCAAACATCCCGTTAAACAGCGAGGACGTCGCTGAACTCGAGGACATTCTCTGGAGCCAGATTGGCAGCCGCCAGGATTACGAGGCAGCGATAGGCAAAAAGCCGTTAGGCGAGTTTGTCCGCGAGATCGTGGGGCTGGACATGAAAGCCGCGAAAGAGGCGTTTTCACAGTATCTCAACGACACCAGCCTCGATAGCCGCCAGATTTATTTCGTAAACCAGATTGTAGAATACATAGTGCATAACGGCATGATGAAAGATCTCTCTGTCCTGCAGGAACCTCCTTTCAACGATTACGGCAGCATCACAGCCGTTTTCTCCGATTTGACCCTATGGCAAGGCATCAAGAGCGTTATAGATAAGATAAACCACAACGCTGCGGCTTGAGTATAGCCAGTCCTTTTGAAATAGAGCGATGGCGATAATGTGGCAGTTTACACCGCATTTTTGACTTTGACAGAAACTGCTTTGACGATAAACTGACGACCTGATGGAGGTAGAATTATGACGATCGAATTGAATGAACAGGAAGCAATCGCCCTCTACCGAATTCTTTGCCGCTGGGAGTCCACAGGGAAATTAACCGTTAGCGTCGGGGAAGAAACGCGCCTGCTATGGGATTTGCAGTGTGTGTTGGAGAAAGAACTGGAACCGGTAGACGAAGGCATCACAAAGAGGCTCATCTAGCACTAGTTCGCAATTAACAAACCGGCTCGGGGATTATCCGAGCCGGTTAAACATTATTCTTTCACGCCATTCTCTCCATTTCCAAGTTCCATCACGAACCTGTCATAGTCTGACATGAAAAGTCTGTCCTGTATCACGCGGTACTTCTCAAACTCGGTTTCGGCGTGGAGTTTGGCTATCTCGGCTGAGACTTTTCCGGCGTCTTTGAGGAGGCCGTACTCGAACATCTCAATGAAGCTGTTCAGCCGTGTCTCCCAGTCCTGCATAGTCAGCGGTATCTTGCGCTGCGCCATGTTCTCGGCAAAGTCGAGATAGGCTGTCACCATGCGGTTGAGCTGGCCGAGCTCGAACTCGGTCAGGTAGTTCTTGGCGACCGTCACGTCGGATTTCTTTATCTTGCCGTCCGGGGCGTCCTGCCAGGTGGTCAGACCCATGTATTCCCTGGCGCTGTCGGCGCGCTCCATGATGAGTTCTGCCGCAGTGTGACCGTGTACGGCGTAGTGCATTTTGTTCTGCACCGTGGCGTAAAAGCGCCGCGTTGCAGCCGCGGTCTTGTCGTAGTCCACGGCGGTGGCATACAAATCGGTTATCTTCTGGTAGAACAACCGCTCACTGGCGCGTATCTCGCGGACGCGCTCGAGCTGTTCCTCAAAATACTTGTCCGTCAGGTATGTGCCGCGTTTCAGGCGCTCGTCGTCCATAACCCAGCCCTTGATCGTGTACTCCTTGGCTATCTGGTTTACCCATTTGCGAAACTGCACGGCGCGCTCAGAGTTGACCTTGAAGCCCACCGCAATAATCATTTGCAGGGAGTAATGGTTGACCTCCCGGCTCACCTGCCGCGCACCTTCTGACTGAACTATTCGGAATTTCCGAATAGTTGCTTCCGGCTGCAGCTCGCTGTCGGCGAAAATTTTCTTTATGTGCTCATTGATAGTTGGTGCGGTAACGTCGTACAGCGCAGCCATCATCTTCTGAGTCAGCCAGATGTTCTCGTCCTCATAGCGCATCTCAATGCTGCCCTGCTGCTCGCCCGTGGAGGCCACATAAGTTAGATACTCCGCTGCGGAGCTGCGGATAGTGATTTGCTCTTTGCCCTTGTCCATACTGCGCTCACTCCCTGCGTCACGATTCGTGGCGCTATTATATCATACGGCAATCTATAGCGCTACTGTTTCACCCCATCAGCCCCGCGTAATATGTAATACCCGTCGCGTGCCCGGCGCTAGTCCGGCTGCGCCGCACGAAACTCATACTTCGTATGGTACTCATCTTCTTGACCATCTGGCCGCCGACGGAACCGGCCTGGCGGCTGGTGAGGTCGCCGTTGTAGCCCTGCTTCAGGTTGACGCCGACTTCACCGGCAGCCTCCATCTTGAAGCGGTTCATAGCATCGCGGGCATTCGGGTTTACCAGGCTGTTGCTGGACTTGCTGGACATTTGTTGCATCTCCTTTGCTTTTTCTTTGGGATTTGTCCCGAAGCTAGTTTTGCCGCCCGCGCCTTTAATATGCGCGAGCGGCAAATGCAGTTTTTGGGTTTAAAACCGTGCGGCGACTACTATCTGCTTGACATGTATATTATTTGTCACTTTGCATGTCACTCGCACGGCGTTTGCCCTTCTGTGTTGTACACCATCCTGCGGAATTCGTCAATTAGACTTTCCCGTTCCTCTCCGGTCATCATTTCCAGAAGGAACATCAGCGTAAGCGCAGATAGGCCGTACTTCTCCCTCTCTATTCCGTTGTAAGCACGATCAGTTATGCGCAGCGCCTCAGCCATGTGCCTCTGCTTCAGTCCGCGCTTTTCTCTCAGGCTTTTTGTGCGGCTTGATAAAAGCTTCCTCAAAGGCATTTTTAGCTCTGACATAGTATAGAACCTCCACTATTCAATAGAATATGCGGAAATTCTATTCTAAGCGTAAGCCTACTTCCATGTAGTATTTCTAACAAGTGAAAGAAAACTTATTAAGCAGCATATATGTAAATCGTATTCTATTGTCAATCATGCGATGAGACCCGCAGATTTAGAGCCTGCGGGCCTCATTGAGCGTTGTTTCCGCGCCGCCTGCTATCCCTCGTGTCGCACATACGCGCGCCGGGCGAGCAGCGCGAACACGGGCGTCTCTATAACCGGCGCAGCGAGCATGACGAATGGCGTCCAGATGGCGAGGGAACCGAGGGTGAGGAACTGGAAACCGGAAGCCAGCTCATAGTACATGCTGTTTTGCAGACCCGTACCGCCGCCCGGCAGCAGGAGGCGTATCCAGTCGGAGACCGGGTAATTCAAATAGTGGTCGGCGAACATCGGCAGCGCCAGCGCGGCGGCGGACATCACGAGCACCATCACGGTGTTGCTCTGGATGGACGAGAGCCACATGGTCAGAGATGTGCTCGCCAGCATCGTCAGCAAGCCTGACAGGACAAACAGTGCCAGCGCCTGGTTCATGTTCAGGTTTATGAGCACATACGACCCGACTTTGAGCTGGGCCGAGCTTTTGTCCGGCCCGAGGGCCAGAAGCAGTATGCCGCTGAACACGGCGGCGCAGATTATATACAGCGCCGTGCAGAAGGCGTACACCGCGAGCATCCGTGTCCGCGCCAGCTTTCTGCGCCCGTATTTGGAGCAGCGGAGTATACTGTCCTCGCCGGTGGCGTAGCCCTGAGAAAATATGGGCACGGCAATGACGGTGCAAATGAGGCAGAGCGCGAACAGGCAGATTGTCCACTGCTGCCCCATGTCGCTCGAGCCGAATCCGTACTCCCAGTAAAAGGGCTTGTTTACGCTGGAATCGAGCTCGGTTGCCGCCTTGGTTACGGCCTGGTTCTGGGTAAAGAGTCCGCTTTCAATATTTTCCCTGCGTTGTTCGTAGTAGTCGCTATCCTGGTAACCAATCCTATTCAATATTGCCTGCCATGCAACATATTGGTCGAACGCTTCCTTGGGCATGACGTCAAAGGAGCGGTAAGTCTCCCAGATTTCGTCGCTGACGCGGTGTGCCTCGTCTATGCGCTCCTCGGTGACGTAGCCCTCCACGCCGTCATAAATGCCCTTGAGATACTCTATGGCGTTAAGCCCCTTGAGGGATGGGTCGTAGTAGGCTCTGGACTCCACGCTCATGCCGTCGTCAAAAACTGTGCTTGCCGCAAAGAACGCGCTCGCCGCCAGCGCCAGCGCCGCCAGGACGGCGACTGACCGCGTCTTAAGCAGGCGCTTAATTTCAAGCCGAAACATGGCGCACCTCCTCCCTCCCCTCACGCGCACTCGTGTCGCACATACGCGCGCTTTGCCAGCAGCGCGAACACGGGCGTCTCTATGACCGGCGCGGCGAGCATGACAAACGGCGTCCATATGGCCAGCGAGCCGACGGTGAGGAATTCGCCGATTTGGATGTCCACGAACATACCCGTGCCGAGGCCGAGACCGCCGCTGGGCAGTATGAGGCGGAGCCAGTCGCCGAGGGCGGACTCACGCAGGAGGATGACCAGGAAGGTCGGCGTCATGGCGACGGCGAGGGCCACGGCCAGCACGGCCACGGAGCTCCTCATGCGCGCGGAGAGCCAGAGGGTGAAGGCCGTCATGGCCAGTACGCTCAGGAATCCCGCAATCAGCGTGAGCGCGAGCACGCCGTTCATGTCTATGTCTATCAGCACCAGCGCGTCAAGCGCGAGCTGCGCCGAGGTCTTGTCGTCCCCGTACACCGCCAGTGTCAGGGCCACGAATACGGCGGTGCAGATGATATACAGCGCCGTGCTCAGTGTCATGGCTGCGAGCAGCTTCGACTTGCCCAGGCGTTTGCAGCCGCAGCGCGTGCAGCGCTGGATGTCGTCCGCGCCCGTCGAGTAGTCGGAGGCGAACACCGGCGCACAGATGATGGAGCACACCACAGCGATGGCGAAGAGGCTCACCGGCAGCGTGGACGCTATGTCGCTGCCCGTGCCGAAGCCGAACTCGTAGTAGAAGGGCTCGGTGGTGTTCTCGTCGAGCCTGAGCGCGGCTTCGGCCGCCGCCGGTCCGTAGTTCAAGGTCATGACCTCTTCAATGTACGCCTTGCGCTGGGTGTAATACTGCGCGGCCATGTCCGGCGTTATCTCGCTTGTGTACTGCACGTCGAATACCTGCGGGATGCTGCGCAGAAACGTGCTCGTGTAGCCTGCGAAGGACGAGGCGACGCTATTGTCACCCGAGAGGATTTCATAATTGTCGTTTGTTCCGCCCTCTACGGCAACACCGTAGTTGGCATTGACCTGCGCAATCTGCTCGAAAACGTCCCGTATGCGCTCGGAAGTCCACTCGCCCTCGGCGGACTCGGTGACGATTCTGCGCATCTCCGTGGCGTCAAGGGCGTGGAAGGATTCGCCGTCATAGGAATAGTAATACGCGCCGAAGATATTGACGCAGCAGAGCACCAGCGTAATGAGCAGCGCCGCGGCCATAAGTATCCACGTCGAGCGCGTCTTGAGCAGGCGCTTCAGCTCCAGCTTATACATCCTCCTGCCTCCTCTCGTCCTTGAAGAGCCAGAGGTACAAATCTTCCAGCCTGGGCTCGGCCATCTCGCTGTCACGCAGGAGCGGCGCGTCGGCGACATAGCGCACCAGCGTCTGGGCGCCTCCCTCGTTTTTCAGCGACACGACGCGCACCTCACGCTCCACTCGGGCAAGCTCCCCATCTGGGACGAGCGCGGTGAACACCTTGCCCTCCACCGCTCGCAGAAGCTGCTCCGTCGTGCCCACGTCGATGAGTTTTCCGTCCTTCATAACGGCGTTCTCGGCGGCGATATACTCGATGTCCGAGACAATGTGCGTCGAGATGAGCACTATCCTGTCACGGGCAAACTCGCTGAGCAGGTTGCGGAAGCGCACGCGCTCCCCGGGGTCCAGGCCGCTGGTCGGCTCGTCGAGGATGAGCACCTCCGGGTCGTTGAGCATGGCCTGCGCTATGCCCACACGGCGCTGAGTGCCGCCGGAAAGTTTCTTGATTTTGTTCTTATAAACGCGCGTGAGCGAGAGGATCTCGCACAGTTCCTCAATCTTTTCGCGCGCGGCTTTCTTCTCCAGGCCCTTGAGCGCGGCCATGTAGTCGAGGTAGTCGGCTACGGTGAACTCGGGGTAAAAGCCGAAGTGCTGCGGCAGGTAGCCGAGCATGTCCCGCCAGGCCTCGCCCAGCGAGAGCGTGTCCGCGCCGTCGCAGAGCACGCGGCCCGAGGTGGGCGTGAGTATGCCCGCCAGCATGCGCATGAGCGTGGTCTTGCCAGCGCCGTTCGCGCCGATGAGGCCCCAGACGCCGCTCGTGAGCGTGAGGCTCACGTCGTCCACGGCGGTCTTTTGCCCAAAGCGTTTTGTCAAGTTCTGTATTTCAACTTTCATAACCAAGCTCCTTTTCAAGCTTACTCTCGGAGAGCATCGCGCGGCACTCGCAGGCAAGCACGGCGAGCGCGGCGAGGCAGATTATTGCGGCCACCAGCGGAGATAGGCTCAGCAGCCCCTCGGTAAAGCGCATTGCGAACGTCCAGTACAGCACGGCGAGCACCGCGCCCATACCGGCGGATAACAGTACCGCCGCTTCGCCCGCGTGCTCCAGCACGGCGAGGCTCAGCGCTCCCGTGAGCAGGAAGGGCGTCACAACGAGTATAAGCACCTCGTTGGCCGCGCCGCCGCTGAGCAGCGCAATCGCGGAGATGCAGACCGCGTCGCCTATACCCACCGCAACCAGCCGCGCGAGCATGATGTGCGCCGAGTTGAAGCGCGCGGCGGACTCGATCTCGCGCATGCCATAGCGCGCAGCGCGGTTGTAAAACGGCAGCAGCGTGAGAGCGGCCATTTCTGCCGCAATGCTCGCACATGCGGGGATGAGTTCCTCATCCGGCGCCGCCGCGCCCAGTACGATGCAGATTAGCGCGAGCACCGCGCCCTGGAGCGCCCATACCGGCAGCGCTATAAACCTGAGCTGAGAGCGCACCAGCTCCCACTTCCCCGCCCGGCGTCTGTGCGGCCGCGAATTGTACTCTTCCCGGCAGCGCTCGAGCAGCTTGTCCGGCACGGCGGCGCTCACCTGTCCGGCAGGGCCGAAGGCGGCCTTGACTTCGCGCGTATTCATGGTCGTATCTCCTTTCACAGCAGTTTTTTGAGCCTGCGCAGTGCCGCGCGCTCGCGCGACTGCGCCGTCCTGAGAGGTATGCCGAGCACCTCGGCGCACTCACGCAGCTTCAGGCCCTGGACATAACGCAGCTCGATTACTTCGCGCTGGTTCCTATCGAGCGCAGCCAGGGCGTCCTCAAGGTCTGCGGAGAGCTCCGCCCTTTCAAAGCCCGGGTCTATCTGGGGCAGCTCTGCGAGCTCCCCTCCCGGCTCAGCATCCCGCCAGCAGTCAATGCAGACGTTGGCCGCTATCTTGTACAGCCAGGCCCGGAACCGGCCCCGGTGTATGTAGGCCTCGAGATGGCGCACGGCCTTAAGGAAGGTCTCCTGTGCGGCGTCCTCGCCTAACCCGGCCGGGGCGTGCCGCATGCAATAGCGCAGTATCTCCGGATAATACCCGCTTATCAGCTCGTCCAGCGCCGGCATGTCGCCGGAACATACTCGCTCATACAGCTCGCTCTCGCGCACATCTCTCACCTCCCGCCTTGACGCTCATGTAATATAACGCGCCCGGAGCGCAAAATGATTTACCGGATTTATTATATCACGCACGGCGGCTCGGACGCCGCTAAAACGCCCGCGAAATTTCATCCCGGCCATTGACAGAGCGCGGAGCCGGATTATAATGATGTTGCACAGCAGAAAGGAGTGCTTCCGTATGGATAAAAAGCAGACCCTGGACATGATAGCCGCCATCTCAAACGCCAAGGGCGTTTCCGGCTTTGAGGACGAGGTTGTGGACGCCATGCTCCCCTACGCCGCGCGCTTCGGAGATACGAAGGTGGACAGAATGCGCAACCTGTACATACGCCGCCGTGAGAACACCGGCGCGCATCCTGTGGTGCAGCTAGACGCGCACAGCGACGAGGTAGGATTCATGGTGCAGGCAATACGCCCCGACGGGCTGCTCCGCATTCTGCCGCTCGGCGGCTGGGTGGCGCACAACGTTCCCGCCCACAAGGTCTGGGTACGCAACCGCTTCGGCGAGTACATCCCCGGCCTCACGGCCAGCACCCCGCCCCACTTTATGACCGCTCAGCAGCGCATCGCCCCGCTGGACATGGACAGCATCTGCGTGGACGTCGGAGCACGCTCCTGCGAGGAGGCGGAGCGGGACTTCGGAGTGCGCATAGGCGAGCCCATCGTACCCGACGCAGAGTTCACCTACTCCGAAAAGACTGATTTGATGACCGGCAAGGCCTTTGACTGCCGCCTCGGCTGCGCAGCGATCCTGAAAACGCTCGATGCGCTCTCCGGCGAGGCTCTGAACGTGGACCTGGCCGCCGCCGTCTCAGTGCAGGAGGAGGTCGGCTCCCGCGGCGCTGCCGTCACCTCCCAGGTGATAAGGCCCGACATAGCCATCGTATTTGAGGGCTGCCCCGCCGACGACACCTGCGCGCCGCCATACATGGTGCAGACCGCCATAAAGCGCGGGCCCATGCTCCGTCACATCGACGCGAAAATGATAACCAATCCGCGCTGGCAGCGCTACGCCCTGAACCTGGCCGAAGAGCTGGGCATCCCCGTGCAGGAGGCCGTGCGCGCCGCCGGAAGTACCAACGCCGCCCAGATACACCTCTCGGGCAGCGGCGTACCGGTCATCGTCATAGGCGTCCCCGTGCGCTATGCGCACACGCACTACGGCATCAGCGCCTACTCCGACTTTGAAAACGCCGTAAGGCTCGCCTGCGAACTCCTGCGCCGCCTGGACGCGGACACAATCTCGGGATTTTGATTCATCAGGCATAAAGACAGCGCCCGCCATTTTCGGCGGGCGCTTTGCTGTACAATGCTGTATTATAATGTGAAAGCTACCTGGCTATCAGGCCGTAGAGCATCGTGTGCAGCAGCTCTTCCGCCTTGCGCTCGGCGTCCTCTGCGGAGTCCTCGCGTATATAGACGCCGAGGAAGTTCACAAAGGCCCGGAACTGCCGGATTGCCCCGTCGAGCGTCACATGCTCTGAGAGCCGCTCGCGCTGCAGGATTGTACGCAGTATGCTGTCGTTGAAGCTGTCGAATTCTGCCCTGCACTCGGCCACCTGCGCGGCGAGGTGGCTCTGTGGGTAGGTCACGACGTCGTAAAACAGCTGCCGGTGCCTCGGGTGCCTCTGAAAGAAGCGCATGCGGACGGCAAAGTAGCTCTCAACCGTCACGGTTTCCGTGTTCAGCTCTTGTTTCAGCGAATCCGTCATGTCCCTAAACAGCTTCTCCACACAGGCAACATACAGGTCGTCCTTGCCGGTGTAGTAGTGGTACAGCAGTCCCTTGGAGATGCCGCCGTGGACGCATATCTGGTTCAGGCCGCCTCCAGTGTACCCGTGGGCCGCAAATTCCTCAAAGGCGCAGGCGAGTATGTTCTCGTGGCTCCGCCTGTTTCTCTCCTCCTGTTTCATGTCATTCCTCCCTCTTTTATATAAGTATACCAAAAATTTTGCCAGGCAGCAAGATAATATTGACTAACCGGTCTGTTTAGGGTAATATAAAGTAAACCATTCGGTTTGTTTTTGGAGTGATATTTATGAAAAAAGCAATAGCAATTATTGTACTGTGCGCCGTGCTGCTCAGCTGCACGGCTGCGGCGGACTCTTGGCCTGAGTGGGCCGATCCCGTCAAGGACTGGGCCATCGAGGAAGGCATAGGCGAGGCCTTCATTTCCGAGCCCTACATGCAGGTGTCCCGCGCGCAGGCCGCGCAGCTTCTGTACGAGGCGGCGGGGAAGCCCGAAGTGAGCTCCGAGCCGCCCTTCACCGACACGCCCGAGCAGTACGCCGACGCGATAGCCTGGGCCGCCTCCGAGGGTATAATAGACGGAGTTAGCGAGGACAAATACGAGCCCTCCCGCCCCGTGGCGCGCGAGGAGTTCGCGGCCATACTTTACAGGGCCGCAGGACGTCCCGATGCCGACGAGAACGCGCTTGCCGCCTTTGCCGACGCCGGCAGCATATCCGCATACGCCATCGCCCCCATGAGCTGGTGCGTTGCCAACGGCGTAATGGACGGCAAGACCGAGGACTCTCTGGCTCCGCGCGACACGATAATCGTCGCCGAGGCCACGGCCATGCTTCAGCGCTCCAAGGCCGTCTCCGGCGATGTGGAGACGCTCAAGGTCTCAAGCATGGACGAGATCAAGTCTGCGCTCAGGTCCGCCATTATCGCCGCCGAGCAGCCGCCTGTGTTCGACGTGAGCGCTCTGGGCGAGGCGCCCGAGCTTGAGATAGACGTTCAAAACCTATATAACGCCATATTGTCCGAGAGCCCCGAGTTGAAATACGCCTATGAGCTCGAGCTGGATTACTCCGGCGGGCTGCTGAAGGCCGAGGTTTCGTATATGCCCTACCGCACCGGCAGCTACCCGGCCGGCTTTGAAGGTATACGCGTAGAATCACTCAGCGACCTGATAAATGCCGCCGAGGCCAATCTGGGCAAGAGCTCCGTCAAAATATATATTGCCGACAGGTCCCTCACCGTCGACGACATGAACAGGGCCCTGCAGCAGGCCGGCGGCAGCTATATACTCTGCCAGCTCAACCGCGACGCGACCGAGATAAACTTCACGCCGCTCAATGACTTGAGCATGTCCGAAGCCGTAGATATGCTCGATGAGATAGACGGGCTGGCAGACGCCGTCCTCGCCGAATGCGTAGACGAGGGCATGACAGAGCTGGAAAAGGCCGAAGCGCTCTACACATACCTGACCGAAAACGTCAAGTACGACCACCGCTACTACAGCGACCGCCTGAGCATGCCTTACGACTCTCAGACAGCCTACGGCGCGCTGCACGACAACCTGGCCATCTGCGGCGGTTACGCCCAGGCACTGCAGCAGCTGTTCCAGAAGGCCGGCATCCCCTGCTACACCGTCTCCGGCGAGATGGGCAGCGAGTACCACATGTGGAATATCGCATATCTCGACGATGAGTGGCGCTATTTCGACGCCACAAGCGACCGCGGCCGCGCCGATTACTGGTTCAACTGCTTCAACGTCGGCGCAGACGACCTTACCCGTTATGTCTGGGACAGGGACTTCACGGAGCTCCTGACCCAAGCAGATATATGACGAATGATAGAAAGGAGGACTACTATCTGGATTTCCGACAGCAGCGAGGACACTGTAGCGGCCTGGCAGGCCCGTGTCTCTGAGCACACCGGCTCAGAAATGACGGAGACCAGCTCCGGCGACATGCAGTCCTGGCGCTGGCAGGCTGAAAACGCCTTCTACACGCTCCGCCTGCTCGACGGCTCCCTTACCCTGGATATAAATGCCGCCGTCGGCGAGCTGTCCTGAGCGGCAGACACATAAAACGGCTGTATTCACCCTTCTTTCATTCGCCGCAGACATGGCGCACATGTTCGCGGCAAGGCACTAACACTATGCACATGGAGCCCGGGCTGCCGCCTGGGCTCCATGTGTTTTTCTGGCCGTGTACACAATTTCTTCAGGTTTGTTTCAGACTTCCGTAGTATAATTAGATTTGGTGAATTGGCTATGAAAATACTTGTAATTGAAGATGAACGCTTGCTCGCCGACACGCTGTGCCAGCTGCTGAGCGCGCACGGCTTTGGGGCCGACACAGCCTTTGACGGCGAAAGCGGCCTGGAATACGCCCTGTCCGGCGTCTACGACCTCATCATACTGGACGTAATGCTCCCTGGAATAGACGGTTTCTCGCTTGCCCGCAGGCTGCGCGCCGAGCGCGTCGGTACGCCAATACTCATGCTCACGGCCCGCTCCGGCCTCGACGACCGCGTAGAGGGCCTCGACTCAGGGGCCGACTACTACCTCACAAAGCCCTTCGAGACGCGCGAGCTCATGGCCTGCGTAAACGCCATACTGCGCCGGCAGGGCGCGCAGGTGGACGAGCTGAGCTTCGGAGGCACCTCGCTCGACCTTGCCACTGCGGAACTGGTCTGCCAGGGGCGCAGCGTACATCTCTCGGCCAAGGAGTTCGAGCTGGCGCGCTGCCTGTTCTCCGCCGGCGACAGGATAGTCTCCAAGCAGACGCTGCTGGTGAAGGTCTGGGGCTGGGACAGCGACGCGGTCGAAAACCACGTCGAGGTCTACGTCGGCTTCCTGCGCAAGAAGCTTACAGGTATAAGCTCCGGCGTACATATACGCTCAGTCCGCTCGTTGGGTTATTACCTGGAAGCGAAGACATGATTAAGCGGCTGAGATTCAAGTTCGTTATAATAAACATGTCCATCGTGACCGTGCTGCTTGGCGTGATACTCGGGCTCATATACTATTTCACAAGCGCGAATTTGGAAAACAGCAGCATAAACACACTCCGCAGCGTTGCGATGAACCCTCCCCGGCCCGCACCGGGCGAAGCCCTCGACGTCAACATTCCCTTTTTCATGGTGCAGCTCGGTCCGAACGGCGAGGTGCTGGAAACCTACGGCGGGTACTTCGACCTCACGGACGAGGATGCTCTTCACTCCCTTGTTCACGAAGCTATGGACTCGCCGGGAGGTATTGGCGTCATCTCCGGCTACAACCTGAGGTATTACCGCGCAGATTTCCCGGGGCGCAATGTCATAGTTTTTGCGGACATATCCAGTGAACGCGCCACGCTCTCAGGGCTCAGCCGGACGTGTGTGCTGATAGGCGTGCTGGGCTTTCTGGCCTTTCTGGGCATAAGCGCGGCCCTCTCGCGCTGGGCGGTGCGCCCGGTGGAGCGAGTCTGGGACGAGCAGCGCGAATTTGTAGCGGCCGCCTCCCATGAGCTAAAAACGCCGCTGACCGTGATAATGACCAACGCCGAGCTTTCTCCGCCCTGCCGGCAGTCCGAAAGCATCCTCACGGCGTCGCGGCGAATGAAGGCGCTGATAGAGCAGCTGCTGACCCTCGCCCGGGCGGAGAACGAGGGCGAGGCCTCGAAGTCGGACCAGGTCGATTTGAGCTCCGCCGTGCAGGGGGCCGTGCTCGAGTTCGAGCCGCTGTGTTTTGAAAGCGGCAAGCGCCTGAGCTGTGACCTGGAGCCTGACATATGCGTGTGCGGCGACGAGGGCTCTCTCTCGGGCCTTGTACGCATCTTTCTGGACAACGCCGTCAAATACTCCTCCGAGGGCGGGCGCGTCGACGTGAGGCTCCGCTCCACAGGCCGCAAAAAGTGCCGCCTCACCGTTTCCGACGAAGGAGAACCCATCCCTCCCGAGGAGCAGGAGCTGCTTTTCCGCCGCTTCTACCGTGCCCCCGGTGCGAAGGGGCAGCCGGGATTCGGCCTGGGCCTCTCCATAGCTGAAAACACCGCCCGCCGCGCAGGCGGCAGGATATGGTGCGAGAGCCGGGGCGGGGTAAACAGCTTCTGCGTGGAGCTGCCCAAAAAAGCAACCGAGAGCGTGCTTTAGCAAAAGCAAGGGCCGGACACTTGTCCGGCCCTTTTCGTATTCAGTTCAGGACTATCGCGTTCACCGCTTCAATCAGCGACACGACCTGGCTGCGCGGCACATAGCCCACGCTCTCTCCGTCCACAACGGCCAGGCAGCTCTCGCCGTCCACGCGGTAGAGGGCGACGCTCACCTCGGGATTGCCCTCGAGGTCGAGCACGGCCGTAAGGGATATCTCCTCCGTGCCGGATGCCCTCTCGGAAGTGAAGCTCGTGACGCCGAGGCCCGTGAGCGCAGACTCAATGTCGGAAACGCCGGCTTCCGTCTCGCCGTAGTACCACTGCTCTTCCCCGTCCTCATCCTCGGAGCGGGTGAAGGCGTACTCTTCGCCGCCGAGCGAGACAGTAAGGCTCTGTACGTTCTCGAACTCAGCCGGGAACACCTCGCTGTGCCGCAGGTCGTCATAGGCGCATTCCATGATTCGGGTAAAGGTATCATAGTCAATCTCGTAGATAATCTGGCTTTCACCTATACGCATGTAAGCTACGGCATCGTCATCGGAGGGTTCCTCGGTTTCCTCCGTCTCCCCGGACTCCGCGGCCGTCTCCTCGGCCTCCATGTCCGCGAGCACCTCGTCCCAGTCTGTGAGCTTGTCGCTCGCGCTGCGAGAGAAGGATATGGTGAAGCTGTGTGTCTCGTCCGTATCCAAATCCGGGTACTCGATGTACACGGTTAGCTCGGGCTCGTCAAGGCCGCAGTCGGCTATTTCCTCGTCCCCGGCGTTGTATGTGTAGTATTCGCCCAGCTCCAGCGCGCTGATGTAGGTGACGTAGCTGTTCACCTTGTCCGGGTCGAGCGGCTCACCGTCCGTGTAGTATACGTCGTCCTCAAGATAGGAGCTGCCGTCCTCGTCGCGCTCTATCGTGTAGTCCTGAGCGCCGGTGAAGGCGACCTGAGTCACGTCGACAAAGCTGGGTATCTAGTCGTCCTTCATGAGCTCGTCGAGCGTGGTCTTGTAGTAGTCCATCGGGTCGTCGTTCACGAGGTAGACCTTGCCGTCGCCCACAGAGACGTAGCGCTGGTAGTCGAGCTCGCTGTAGTTGCCGATTAGAATCTCATATTCCGTGTCCCCGGCAGTGATGTATATAGTGCACAGCGGGTCCTCCAGCCCGTACTGGTCATAGTCCGTGACGTCCTCAATAACGAAGGCAGCGCTCAGCTCCGAAAACACGTCGAGCAGCGCGTCAATCTTCTCCCCGTCCACGGGGAAGGCCTCGTCCTCGTCGTAGAGCCAGTCTCCGTCCTTGTGGAAAGCGAGCGAGACTTCGCTGCCGTCATCGTCGTACTGCCAGGATAGGGCCGTGGCGTCATCGGCGGGCAGCTCGAACACCACCTCGCCGCTCTCGCTGATAGCCTCTTTCTCACTTTCGCTCAAACCCACGCCCACGGTCACGCCTATGGCGGCGACCAGCACGCAGCCCAGGGTGATGAGTTTCGTCTTTCTCGTCATTTCAGGAGCCTCCTTCTGCGCACTGCCACAGCTATACCCACGCCCAGGAAGGCAAGCGGTATCACGCCTATCATGAGCACTTTCAGCAGTCCGCTGACGCTGTCGCTTATAGTCAGGTAGTTGTAGTTGAGCGATTTGGCGCGGATGGCCATGGTTTCACTCTCACCTATGAGCTCGCTGAGCGCGTTCATTGTGAGGTTCACGTTCGCGCCAGAGCTGTAGGCGTTATACATGTCGCTTATGAAAGCCGACGACGTAAACCAGACCATCGCACCTCCGTCGGAGTACTCAACCTGCACGGCCAGAGCAAATGGGCCGTCAATGTCGCCGTCCTCCTTATCATAAGTGGTCATGTCGTAGCCCGCGAGCTTGCTGAAGGACTCGTCGGAAGTGGTGAGCAGCTCCGTCACGGTGGCAGAAGTAGTGTTCTCTCCGACCTCCAGGCCAGTGGCGACGGGCAGTATCGGATAGTAACCCTCGTCGATGAGAGAGGATGTAATGCTGCTCTCGGCCATGTCCGGCATCAGCGCGGCCGGCGCAGAGAAGGCGTAGTGCGCGCGGTCGCCCTCCACGACCACACCCTCCACCGGCGTGACGCCGTAGGGCTCGAGCAGGCTGTAGAGGTTAGTCAGCTCGGCGTCCTCGACCGGCCCTGCCATGACAAGCAGCTTGCCGCCGCCTTCGATATAGTCGGCGAGCATTTCAGCCTCCGTCTCGGAAATGTCGCTCTGAGGCGAGTAGATAATGAGGCACGCCGCGTCCTCGGGTATCTCGTCACTGTTGACCAGCGAGAAGCTCTCCACCGTTATGTTCTCCTTCTCCAGGCTGTCGGCGAAGGTGGAAGGCAGCTCGCCCTCGCCGTGACCGCTCAGGGTGTAGACCACGGGCTGGTCCGGATTCGTCACATAGTCGATGGCCGAGGTGATTGCGCCCTCGCCGTCGAAGCTGGTGCTGTAGGAATACGAGTACATATCCGTCTCGGTGACGTATATGTCCGTGTACGGGACATACCTCGAGCGCTCGCCGCACTCTACGACCAGCGAGTTGTTGTACACGGTGTCGTCCTCGTCTATATACTGCTCTGCAAAGGTGGGGTACACGTCTGGGTTCCGCTTCTCCACAGTGATATGCTCGGACATGCTCTCGTAGCGCTCGAGCAGCTTTTCAATAACCGCGTCCTCTTCCCCGGACTGCACTATCCAGTATATGGTCACGTCGTCGGTGAGCGCGTTGACAACGCTCTTGGTGTTGCTTGTGACGGAGTAGAGCTTGCTCGCGCTGATGTCGTACTCCGTGGCGCTGGACGGCAGGAGCGAGAACAGAATGTTCACGACGACCAGAATGGCGAGCACCACGGCAGTGATTACGGCGGAGTAGGTTCCGCCTCGGAAAGCGTTCTTCTTCATCAGTTGTACCTCCTCTTCTCCAGCGACTGCACCGAGAGGAACAGGAAGAAACCGGTCACGCTCAGGTAGAACACTATGCCCTTGAGGTCGAACACGCCGTTTACAAAGACGTAAAAGCGCTCAAAGAGCGAGAGTGCGCTCATTATATTGGGCACAAGGCCCTCAAGCGTGTCCGGGCTCACGATGTACACCACGACGCACAATGCGCTCAGGGCGAAGCCCACCCAGTAGCCTAGCGTGCCGCTGCCGGTCAGCAGCTTGAGCACCAGGCCGACGGCGCAGCTTATGACGATGAGCGCAATGACGCTGCCGATTGCACTGCTGGAGACGTACTCGGACAGGCTGACGCTGTAGTAGTTGAAGAGTATGACCGCTATGCCTATGCCCGCGGCAAGGCCCTGGTTCTCTGTCAGCGAGGATATGAACATCCCCACGGCGAGCAGCGCCGAGCCAAGCAGGAAGAAGGCGAAGATGCTGCCGTAGCTTGTCGGCAGATACACGTCGCCGAACTGCGCGAAGACGAGCGGGTATATCGAAATTATCACCAGTGGCACGAGATACAGCACCAGCAGCGCCGCGTACTTGCCGATTATTACTTCGGTCGTCGAGATAGGCAGCGAATACAGCAGCTGATCGGTCTTTTGACGGCGCTCTTCCGCCAGGACGCGCATGGTAAGCACCGGCACAATGACAACAAACACCAGGCAGCCGAAGGACAAAACGTACTCAAAGTTGCTGACAGCCGCCTGTATGTTGTACAGCATGGCTCCGATGCCGACGAAGCAGAGCAGGAAGGCCGCGAACACCCAGGCGGTCAGGCTGTGGAAATAGCTCTTCAGCTCGTGGACAAATACCGCCGTCATGCCTGCTCTCCCCCTTCCGTGAGCTCGAGGAAGATGTCCTCGAGGTTGGCCTTTTTGACGTCCAGCTCGCTGAGCACATGTCCGCTCGCCGCGAAGGCGCGGAATATGCTGCGCGAGAGCTCGTAAATGTCTCCCTCGCTTGCCGTGACAACCATCCGCGTGCGGCCCTCGCTCTCCGAGGCGACGGAGATACCCGCCGCGCCGGGCAGCGCCGCAATGAGCTCCTGCGCCGTGGCGCTGTCCGTGTCCGCCCCGACGGTGATGACGCCGGGCGCGGAGAGCCGCGCGTCGTCCTTGCCCGCCAGGCCGCGGATGGCGGCGAGCTGGTGGCGTAGGTCGTGCCGCTGCCGCCGCAGCTCCGACATGTGCTCCAGCATCAGCGCGCTGTGCTTTTTCTGCTCGGCGATCTGCGTCTCCATCAAACGCGACTCGAAGATCAGCCGCTGGCGCAGCGCAGCCTGCTGCTCCACGCCCTCGAGCGATTGCAGCAGCACGTAGTAGATGGCAAAGACGCAGACCAGCAGCCCGACGCGGCAGATGATGGGCATCGACTCCTGCGGTATGCTGATCTCCGCCGTGCACCACGAGGAGGGCGAGGAGCGCCTGAACCTCATCATGCTCGACGACAACATCCCCGCCGGCGCGAAGATGTATTGATAACGCATGAAGCGCCCGGACAGGTGTCCGGGCGCTTTTTTCATACCGCCAGGAGCGTTATCTCCGTCGGATAGATGGGCGAGCTGCGAAAGCGCAGGTGAAACTCGTAGCCGGGCGCGAGCTCGTCTATGAGCTTCGGTATGCGCCAGAGATCGTCGTTGCTGTGGTAGACGGATATGAGCAGCTTCGGGCGCTCGTCGCGGATGTGCCGCCGCGCCCCGCACAGCGCGCGGTACTCGCTGCCCTCGATGTCCGCTATGATGAGCGTGACCGGCTCGGTTATGTCCTCGTCGAGCGTCGTAACCTCGACCTCGGCGTCGCCGACTGAGCCGAGCCGGTTCGACGAGGCGCTCGGATTCGTGACGAGACTGAGCACGCCGGGCGCGTCGGCGACGCCCTTTTGCCGCAGCTCGATGTCGCGCAGGCCGTCGGCGGCCTGTTTGAGCTTTTCAAAGCTCGCGGGCGTTATCTCGTAGCAGTAGATGCGCCGGTAGCAGTCCTCGCCGTAGTTGGCGATGTAGCTCTTGACCGTGTCGCCCGTGTACGCGCCGAGGTCGACGACCACCTCGTCGGACGTGCATCTCACGATGTCGAGGTCGAAGTAGTCGTCGAACAGGTACTCCCGCGCCTCGGCGGTGGTCTTGAAGTCGTAGCGGTACCAGTTGCTGAGTATCGCGTAGAGCGTCTTTTTGGAGCGGTAGTCCGCGAGCCGCCCGTAGAGCCTTACAAAGTCGGGGAGGTGCTCGTGCAGCGCCTGCGCCTTGAGCTCAATCTGCTCAAATACGCCGCTGTTGGGGTCGAGCCTGCCCCAGAAGCCGAAGCGGTTGAAAAAGTCCTGACAGCTCCTGCGCGTGTCCGGGTGTACGCGGTCAAACTCGCGCCTGATGCGGTGGTAAAGCTCCTTCTCGCCGAGCGCGCCTATCTCCTGCGCCAGCTCGGAAAAGCGTCGGTCGATAATGTTCATATCGGCACCCCCCGTGTTTTTGGGATGGTCTATTGTATTTCCCGCCGGACGGACTCATTACAGATATATGCATTTTTCTTGCACTGCCTCCTGGGATAGTGTAAAATAAAGTGATCAAACGGTGTACACCGTTTTCGCATTGCGCAGCAATGCGAATGACCCATTGGCCCACTCGACAGGAGGGACGACATGAAAAAACTGTTAGTATTGGTATTTGCGATAGCCCTGTGCCTGGGCGTGCTGTGCGTGGGAGCATCGGCGGATATCCAGCCGACGGAGCCCACCGACGGTGACGGCACGGCGGAGAAGCCCTACCAGATAGGCACCGCGGCGGAACTCTACTGGTTCGCGGGACTGGTGAACAGCGGCAAGACAAACATAAACGCCGTGCTGACGGATGATATCACCATCAACGAGAACGGTACGCTCAACGGCACACCAACTTACACGTGGACGCCCATCGGCGACTACATCAATGCCTACACCGGCACCTTTGACGGCCAGAATCACACCATCAGCGGCCTGTACTACAACGGCAGCGGCGACTATGCCGGCCTGTTTGGCCGCGTCGACAGCGGTGGCCGGGTGCAAAACGTCAACGTCGTTGACAGCTATATAAGCAACAGCTTCAGCTACGGCTGCGCCGGCGGCGTGTGCGGGTGGAACATCGGCACGATAACGAACTGCAGCTTCGACGGAACCGTGACCGGCAGCGTGACCGGCACCTACGTCGGCGGCGTGTGCGGGTACAACAGCGGCATGATAACAAACTGCAGCAACACCGGCAGTGTGACCGGCACCGGCACCGGCTACACCGGCGGCTTGTGTGGGGGTAACGACGGCACGATAACGAACTGCTACAACACCGGCAGCGTGACCGGTACCGGCGAAGTCGGCGGCGTGTGCGGGTTCACCAGAGGCACGATAACGAACTGCTACAACACCGACAGCGTGACCGGCGACGGCACCTACGTCGGCGGCGTGTGCGGGCAGAATTCTAGCGGCACGATAACAAACTGCTACAACACCGGCAGCGTGACCGGCACCGGCGACGGCGCCTACGTCGGCGGCGTGTGCGGGTTAAACCGCTTATACACGATAACGAACTGCTACAACACCGGCAGCGTGACCGGCACCGGCGACAGCGCCTACGTCGGCGGCGTGTGCGGGTACGGGTACAAATACGTCACGATAACGAACTGCTACAACACCGGCAGCGTGAACGGCAGCAACGCCGGCGGCTTGTGTGGGGGTAACGACGGCACGATAACGAACTGCTACAATACAGGTACCATAACCGACACCGGCAACGTCGGCGCCGTGTGCGGGAAGAACAGCGGCACGATAACGAACTGCTACTGGCACGAAGACACAGTCCTAACCGGCTATGGTATCAACACCGGTAAAGTTACAAGCGTCGAAGACAAAACCACCGGGGAATTCGCCTCCGGCGAGGTGGCCTGGCTGCTGAATCAGGGACAGGAGAACGGCCCGTGGCGGCAGAATATTGTTACGGACACTTCCCCTGTCCTCAACAGCAAACACGGCTCTGTCATAAAGGTTACTGTTCTGGATGAAACCAGCACGGACTATTATGGAAATGGGAACCATGTAACCCTTCCCAATCCCAGCCCGAATGAGGCGTATTTTAACAGCAGTGGTGAGTATATCGACCCGGCGAGTTATTCCTTTACCGACGGGGAGACCGTCTATCTCAAAACCGCAGTAAAGATTACTGTGGTGTATGGCAACGACACAGAGGATGAGATAAAATATGTGGCCTCCGGCGACACTTTCAAGCTCCCCGCCGCGCCGAGCAAGTCCGGCTACACCTTTGTCGGCTGGAGCGACGGCAGCAAGACGTATGAGGCGGGCGAGAGCGTTACCGTCACCGGCGACATGACCTTCACCGCCGTGTGGCAGGCGATAAACATCCCGGACCCGAACGGCATCACCGTGACGCAGCCGTCGAACGGCACTGTCAAGGTCAACCCGTCGAACGGCAGTGCGGGGACGCTCATCACTGTCACCGCGACGCCCGACAATGGTTACGAGCTCGCGTACATCACCGTGGACGGAGAACGCATCGACGGCACAACGTTTAAGATGCCCGAGCACGACGTGACCGTCCGCGTATACTTCACAAACGGCGGCTTCCCCTTCACCGACGTTGCCCCCGGCGCGTGGTACTACGACGCGGTCAGCTACGTCTACGCCAACGGCCTGATGGACGGCGTGTCCGCGAGCGAGTTCAACCCCGACGGCAGCATGACCCGCGCGATGGTCTGGGCCATCCTCGCCCGCATCGACGGCGAGACCGTCACGGGCGCAAGCTGGATTGAGACAGCGCGCGCCTGGGCAATGGCCGAGGGCGTGAGCGACGGCACCGACGCCAACGGCCTTGTCACCCGTGAGCAGCTTGCGACCATGCTCTGGCGCTACGCCGGAGAGCCGGACAGCGATTACTCGCTGAGCGCCTTTACCGACGCGGCCAGCGTCAGCGAATGGGCCGAGACAGCGATGAGCTGGGCTGTCGAGAACGGCCTCATCACCGGCGTGACGGCTAATACGCTCGTCCCCTCCGGCAGCGCGACCCGCGCGCAGTGCGCCGCGATACTCATGCGCTACGTTGAAAACATCTGACGATTCTCCATAGGCTGAGAGCCGCCCGGGATATCCCGGGCGGCTCTTTCACGTTTTCGCTATTCTGCTATTCTATTGTCACCGTGACGTCTCCGTTCACATCCGTGCGATAGATGTCCGCGCCGGTTACGGCCAGACGCACGAGCGCTTCATCCGTCGGGTGGCCGTAGCTGTTGTAGCCCACCGAGACGACCACCGTCTCCGGCCTGACCGCACTCACCAGCTCAAAGCTGTTCGAGCTTCGCGAGCCGTGGTGCCCGGCTATCAGCAGCTCCGAAGGCGGGAGCTTGCCCTCCTCCGCCAGAAGCCGCTCCGTCGGCGCGCCTACATCGCCGGTTATCACGGTGTCGTACTCCCCTATCGACGCGCGCACGACGAGCCCGCGCTCGTTCTCGTCGCCCGTATCCTGCGGCGCAGTCAGGCTCAGCTCCAGCCCCGGCAGGGACACGGCGGTGTCCTCGCTTATCTCTACCACCTCGGTGCCGCGCCGCGCTGCCGCTTCGAGTATACCGGCGAGCTCGCCGTCTGAGTCGTCCGTACCCTCGGGCATGTACAGCGTGCCGACCTTCACGCGCGTCATCAGCCGGGCCGCCCCGTCCGCGTGGTCTGAGTGCAGGTGCGTCAGCACCAGGGCGTCTATGCCATAGCGGCCGCGTCCGAGCAGGTATTCGCTCGCGACGTCGCCCGCGTCGTCCCAGCTGCCCATGCCGCCGCAATCCACTACCACGGCGCTCTCCCCGGAAAGCAGGGCTATGCTCTGTCCCTGCCCGACGTCCAGCACGGTCACGCTCCGCTCGTCCGCCGTCCTTAGCGCGGAGGAAATCAGGACGGCGGCAAGCACAGCCGCCGAGCAGAGCGCGGGTACTGCGAGGCGCAGCCCGCGCCGGCGGCGCATCACTATCGCTGCGATGAACACGGCGTAGGTGAACAGCAGCCACCACACCACTCCGCCGTCGGCCGTGTAGACCGCCGCATACGGTATGCGCGCCAGGAGCGATATGCACCAGACGAAATATCTGGCAGGCCAGGCCGCAAGCCATGCGCATGCGATTCCGAGCGGCGCGTATATCAGTCCCAGCGCCGCCGCGGCAAAGCCCAGCGTGAAGGCCAGCGACACCGCCCAGAGCGTCAGCAGGTTGGCCAGTGGGGACAGCAGCGAGACGTAACCAAATATTACAGCCACGACGGGCGCGGTGAACACCGTCGCGCCCAGTGACGCGGAGAACGCCGACCAGGCCGCCCGGCATATGCCCTTTGCGCGGCCTTTGACGCCCCTGAAGCGCCTGTTAAACCACCTGTTGAGCCTCGGCGTTATCAAAATCAGGCCGAGCATTGACGCAAACGAGAGCTGCAGGCTCACAGACGCGACGCTGACGGGGTTCTCCGCCAGCAGGAGCAGCAGCGCCATGGCCAATCCGGCCAGCGGGTCGTAGTCGCGCTTGAGCACCGTGCCGAGCATGCTCAGTACAAGCATCACGCAGGCCCGGACAATCGCGCTCGAGCAGCCGGCCATGAACGTAAACAGCACCAGCACCGGCACGCCCACGAAGAAGGCCCTGCGCCTGCCCAACAGGGCGCTCAGCGCCGAATACAGGAAACCCAGGTGCATGCCGGAGACGGACACAACGTGTGCCACGCCCGTCACGGACAGCGCGTTGTCAAGCTCCACGTCCTCGTATACGCCATGTGTGTCGCCGATGAGCAGCGCTAGCATGATCTCCTGCACGTCCTCCGGGAACACGCGCACTATGCTGCCCTTTACGGCGTTCATCAGCTCCTGTGGGAAATAGAGCGCGCTCCTGCCGTCCCGCTCAACCCCGTGCAACGCGACGTAATATGCCCGCAGATGTACGCCGCGCGCGGCATATACGTCAGTGGCCTCGCCGTAACGCTCTCCCGCATCCATGAGCTCCAGCTCCATTTCGGCCAGGTCTCCCGGGCGAAGCTCCGGCAGTGTTCCGCTGTAGTCGCTGACGGCGATGCCGAGCGACGGCTCGCCCCGCTCTGCGAGCGTGACATTGAGCGAGGCGTAGTCGCCGTCGCGGTACGGGTACTCGTCGACACGCACCGTGACAGTGCAGGTTTTGTCCGCGTACTGAGCAGCCGCGTCGATGAATTTGCCGGAATACATCGAGTACCAGGACATACCCAGCGCCAGGAACAGAAACGCGGCCACGCCGTCCCTGCGCCTGAAACCGCGCAGAAATACCGCGCAGAAAAGTGCAGGTATCAGCATGGCCGCCGACACAATATATAGCCACGAAGCGGGCAGGACATAGTGCGACAACGCCGTACCGGCGGCGAAGCCAAACCCGGCTGCTGTTATCACGCCCAGCACCGTCCTTTCCGCGTGGAATTGTTCATGCTGCATGAGCGTCACGCTCCATGCATTGACATTGTATCACAGCTTAGAGCTTGCGCGCAACATTGATTTACACTTTTGCCCTGAATCCAGCCGTTTCCGCAATTAACAGCGGCAGCAACCGGGCCCATATGCGCGGACACGGCGGATGCAAAGCATCCGCCGTGCGTGCCGTATGTCACTCTATTTCATACTTGGACATATCCACGTCCATGAAGCTGACGCGGGTATACGCTGCCGGTTTAGGTACCGGATAGGTGCAGTCAAAGCCCATCTTCGCGGCGACGTTGTCCTTGACGACGGGATTTAGCTCGTGGCCGAAGGCTCCCGGTATTATCACGATGTCCTTGGCCGGGTCGCAGCGAGTGCAGAGCGCGCGCTCCACGTCCTCCGCGTCGAAAATGTTGACGTCGCTGTTCACGACCGTCACCATCTGCAAATCAGAGAACGCCGCGAAGGCCGCCATGATGGCGTTCTTTGCAAGCCCGTTCGACGGAGGATCCATCTGGAGCACGACGTGATAGTGACTGCCGCCATGGGTCATGTACACGTTCTTCAGACCCTTCACCTGCCTGCTTATAGTGCGGAAGAGGTTCGCCTCGATGCCCAGGCCCTGGCCGTTCCAGACCTCTTTGCCAGGGTGGAGCGTGCTGAAGATTGGGTTCTTGCGCATAGTTATCGTCTTGACCTTTACAACCCATCTGTCCGCACGGGTCGCATAATAGCCGCTGACCTCGCCGAACGGCCCCTCGGGCTCGCGCACATGAGGCAGTATCTCCGCCTCCATGACCATTTCGGCGTCTGCCAGGCCCTCCACGTCCACCGTGAGGCTCTTGCTCAGGCGGGCGGGCTCGTCGAGCAGATACGACGCCACGGCGAGCTCATCCACGTCTATCGGGGCAGCGGAGCTGGGTGTGGTCGCCGCTACGAAATACGCCGGGTGCATGCCGTTGCTGATAGTTATCTCTAGCGGCTCCCCCCGCGCCTCGGCCCTCTCGTAGTAGTCGCGCAGATGGCGTCCCATGTCCATCAGCAGGCCGAGCCTGTCCTTGCCCGTAACCATCAGGCGGTGTACGGACGCGTTGCGCACGCCGGTGTCAGGGTCCTTGGCGATTATCACGCAATTGGAGAAATACGGCCCGCCGTCCAGGAGGGCGTGCGTCGGGACGGGAATCTTGTAGAGGTCCGGCTCCGAAATCACAACTTCCTGCGACGGCGCGTTCTCCGCAACGACGGGCGCCACGGGGGAGGTTTTCAGGGAGTCCACCGCGTCCGCAAATAGCCAGGGAATCTCGGACGCGGGCCTGTCGAAAATGGCGGCGACGTTTTCACGGTTCCACCACATGCCCGTCGTAAGCGGGAAGTCATAGCCCTTGACGTGGTCAAAAACCAGCGCCTTGCCGCCCTCAAGCTTCGCGCTTATGCCCGAAAGCTCGTGCACGGCGTCCACCGGCGTCTTTATATGTGCCAGCCTTCCGGCCGCCTGCATTTTGTCCAGGCAATATCTCAGGTCTTTCATAGCTGCCCTCCTGTTAAAGTATTGGGCCGGTCCACGGTTTGAAGCCCGGCGGGGTTATTCCGAATTGCGCCAGCGCTTTGCCCAGGACGTGGTTTATCATGTCGTCCAGGCTCTCCGGCCGGTTGTAAAAAGTGAGCATAGGCGGGACTATGGCGCATCCGGCTTCCGCCGCAGACAGCATGTTCTTTATGTAGTTTATCGCCAGCGGCGCCTCCCTCGGCATGAGGACGACCTTACACCCCTCCTTCAAGCACACATCTGCGGCCCTTACAAGCAGGTTTATTTCAAAGCCGTGTGCTATGGCGGAGAGGGTTTTCGTGCTGCACGGCGCCACTATCATACCGTCGGTGTAAAACGACCCGCTGGATATGGCCGCCGAGAGGTCGTCCACATCAAACGCCCTGTCCGCCATACCGGCTATCTCATCTGCGCCGATGCCGCACTCCATCGCGGCATTTTTCTTGGCAGATTCGCTCATCACGAGGAAGGTCTCGACGTCGGGCAAATCCCTCAGTATGGACAGCAGCCTCACACCGAGCACAGCCCCGTCGGCTCCGCTCATACCAATTATAATCCTCTTATTGGCCATAACCCTGTCACCACCTACATTCAGCCCTGCCCGGTATGCGCCGGGCGTTTGCTGTCGCAATTTAGCGTTTTAATGTTAGAACAAGTTGCGGAATACGTAAATTGTTTTTTCTCAAAGGCCCATCTTCTCATCCAAGAAGAGCCGCCTGTCCATCTCCTGCAGGTCCTCGGAGACGGCGGGTCGGAACTCCATCTTGCTCAGTATGTCCTTCTCCAAGTCGACGCCCGGGGCAATCTCAGTAAGCGTAAGTCTGCCGCCAATTATCCTGAACACGGCCCTTTCAGTTATGAACATGACGTCCTGGCCCGTTTCCGAGGCGTATTGGCTGGAAAATGTGGTCTGTTCCAGGCTATTCTTGAACTTTATTCCGCTACCGTCTTTTATAATTCGCAGTTCTCCGTTTTCAACGGCTATGTCCTGTTTTCCCGAAGTGAAGGAGAAAGCAAAGCAGACTTTGGACGTATTTTGGGATATATTTACAAATCCGCCGGGGCCGACGCACCTTCCGCCGAATTTGGACACGTTCACGTTGCCCGAGGGGTCGGCTTCTGCGCAGCCAAATACTGTCAAGTCAAGCCCGCCGCCGTCGTAAGTTGTAAACATGTCCGCAGAGCGGGAGATGGAGTCGGGGTTGACCGCCGCGCCGAAGAAGAGCACGAAGATGGCCGTTATTGCCATCGGCACAGCTTCCGTCAGCCAAAGGAATACAGCCACAAACAGGACCAGGAAACCGTCCCAGCCGGCTTGGTCCAGACCTTCAGGGACAAAATTGTGAAGTACCGCAAAAGCCCCGAATATCAGCACCAAATATATAGCTCGTTTAAGGCCGTCTTTGCTTACGGGCAATTCTGCCATATTTAGCCTTCCCCTTTCAATTTGCGCCGTTGGAAGCTCCCGCGCTGCGCAACGCTGAAACCCCTTCGGCATAGATGCTTTGTTTGGTGTCCGGCAGCTACCGTTTAACTAATTAAAGGATAGCACAACGTCTCTTTCCATTGTGGAAGACTTGGCTTGAGTGCAAGCTCAAAACGGAGGAGTGATGTTCTTTTGCATAATTCAGACAGATTTTAAAGAGCTAATATGTATATATTGCCCAATTTCTTTCCCTTGCAGGCTGTAATACTCGCTTTTTCTGTGCCACACTTGAGCCTTGGAGTGTGATTTTATTTAAGTTCACTTCGGTAGAATCCAGCCAAAACGGAAGCGTCCACTCCACCACAATGAACATATGTCCGAAATATACCCAGGTAAAATCTCGCATTATATACAAAACGTCCCACGAACAGTGTTCTGTTCGTGGGGCTGTGACTAATATTTGCGCGTACTCAGTTATTCAGTTGTGTGGACAAATCCCGCAGCATGTCCTCAAGTATGCCGTCCGTGCACTCGACGATGGCCGCGATACCCTCCCTGCCGGGGTTGTCGTAGTGTATCCCGCACACCGCCGTGACCGTGGAGCGGGTACGTTTCGAGAGCTCGACGGCGAAGCGCTCGCTCACCACATCGTCCCTGTGGTGGGGCAGCAGGAGCGTTTTAAGCTCAGTTTTGCCGTCCTCGAAGTACACGGTGCTCACGCTGCCGATGTGGGGCGAGACGCCTCCGGATATGTGAACCAGCAGGCAATCGCCCAAATATGTCAATTCTGCCCTTATCGGGTAACCCAACGCCTCTCTGGTATAAGTCACACGCCTCACCGTCCTTCAAAGTCAATGACGCTATTATATCACGGCGCAGGGCAGCTGCAAATGCTCATTTCGGAAGAATTATACCTCGTTTTCTTCCGAATGTAAAAAACATCCCAGACTTCATGCCGCAGTCAGGCGCATGAGCTAATTTTGAAATTTACAGCGCGGGCCGCCGAAAACATCAAAAACCTCTCCGGAAGCGTCTTGACTCTCCAGTGCCGTTTCACGACGCCCGTCGGACCTCTTGAGCTTTGCGCTCACTGTAAGCGTCACTTGTTCTCCCGGCCGAGCTCCTTTTTGAGCATGTCTATAGCGTAGAGCAGGGACTGCTGCAAATGCCCGGACATAAGCCTCTCCGCGCCGGGTATATCCCCGGCCTCATAGGCGGCAAAGATATCGTGGTGGCAGGCGTCGATTGAGCGCTGCACCTCCAGATCCGTCTCGTAGCGGAAGGAAAATATCGTCAGCTGACTGCGCAGCTTCTGCGCGGCGCGTACCAGGCGGCTGTTCCCGCAGTATTGATAAAAGAGCAGGTGGAAGTTGTCCGAGCTGCGTATCCACCGGCTGACTTCCTCCTCAGTCGGGTCCGGCCGCTCTATCATGCTGCCGGTGAAAGCCACGTTTTCCTCCAGCTTCCGGCAGAGCTCTCCATTCTGCGCGCTGCGGGAGGCGTAGCGTATCGCCAGCGCATCCAGGTCTCCCATGAAGCTGTACAGCTCCCGCAGGTCCTGCTCAGTCAGTGATATTACGTTTACTCCGACGTTTGAGTAATATATGGCAAGCTCGTCCTCGGCCAGCCGCGCCAGCGCCTCGCGTATGGGCGTTGAGCTCACCCCGAAGCGCTCCTGCAGCATCTTCAGCGTCAACTTCTGCCCCATAGCAATGCGTCCGGTAATTATGTCAGCGCGCAGTATCTGATATATCTGCTGGGAAAGCGTGCTCTTGTTTAAATCCATCTCTTCCATCCCTTCGTCTTTGGCCACATTTTCCACTGCATTGGCCGTGCAATCATATATTATCCTGTCATTTCAGCAAAGTCAATGGGGACATCCGCGGCCATTTTTCAGCTTTGTCACAGACGGGAAGCAAAAAAGGCTATTTTCTGACATTCTCATGCATATTGCATATTGCAAAATGCAAAACTTGATGCTATAATTTTTTTCATATTTGGTCGTACGTTTTTTAATACCATGCTTTAGGCATTTGCACTGCCAAAAGCCGTCGTTTGCGTTCGGTCAAAGAAGGGAGGAAAATCCATGAGAAACGAAGCGTTGCTGCAGCGTCTGACCCAGGCACAGGGCATCGCCGGATACGAGAAGGAGGTCCGCGAGCTCATAGAGGCCGAGGTCAGGCCCTACGCCGACGAGGTCATGGTAGACCCGCTCGGCAGCCTGATTGTCCTCAAAAAGGGCAGGCCGGGTCCTCACTCGAAGAAGATTATGTTCGCCGCCCACATGGACGAGATAGGCTTCATGGTCAAGAAGATAGAGGCCGACGGAAGGCTCCGCGTCTGCAATATGGGCTGGAACTGGGCCGCTGCGGCGTACAACGGACGCGTCAGGTTCCGCAACGGCGTAGTCGGCGTGGTAGGCTGCATGGGCGCCATTGAGGACGCTCACAACGACGTAGGCAAGCTCTACATAGACATCGGCGCCAAGAGCAAGGAGGACGCCGAGAAGTATGTACAGGTCGGCTCCGTCTGCGGATATTACGGAGAGTACCTGCCTCTCAAGAACGGCCTCGTCACCGCGAAGAGCTTTGACGACCGCACGGGCTGCTTCCAGATGATAGAGGCCCTGCGCGAGAACGACGGCACTTATCCCAACGATATATATTATGTATTCACCGTCCAGGAGGAGCTCGGCTGCCGCGGCTCCAAGCCCACGGCGGCGCGCATCAGCCCCGACATCGGCATTGCCATGGACGTGACTCCCGCCCACGACTACCCCTGTGACCTCGAAGGCAGCAACACCGTCGGCGCGGGCATAGCCATCAAGTACGCCGACCCCTCCGTCGTCAGCGATGAGGATGTAGTGGCCGCCATGGAAGAGTGCTGCCGCAGCGAGGGCATACCCTTCCAGCCCGAGGTCATCGACAAGGGCGGCACGGACGCCTCCAGCATGAACCTCTCCGGCTTCGGTGTGCGCACCGGCGGCATTGCCGTCGTGACGCGCTACCCGCACGCCCCCTGCAGCGTCGTCTCCACCGACGACGTGGAGGCCGGCATCAAACTCTGCACAGCAATTTCCAAATACGAATTCACCACATTCTAAGGAGGCGTACCCAAATGAAAATGAAGAAGCTACTCTCCCTCGTGCTCGCACTCGTCATGTGCGTCGGTGTTCTCACCGGCTGCGGCACCGACAACGACCCCGCCGCTCAGAACTCTGCCGGCAACGCCGGTTCCTCTGACGGCATCGTCATTGCCATGAACGCCGACATCGACACCATGCACCCGTCCGACTACTCCACTACGGTCGAGCTCAACGTCCTCAACCAGATGTATGACACCCTCATCTACATGAACCCCGACGGAGCTCATGAGCCTGAGGCCCGTCTGGCCGAGACTTGGGAGGCCAGCGACGACGGCCTGACCTATACCTTCCACCTTCGTGACGACGCCACCTTCCACGACGGCACCCCCGTCACCGCTGAGGACGTCGTGTTCTCCCTGGAGCTCTACCAGAACAGCTCCTACCAGAACTCCTTCGTCAACGGCCTTGACTATGCCGAGGCTACCGACGAGCACACCGTCGTCTGCCACCTGAGCATCCCCTACGCCCCCTTCCTGCTGGGCGTGAGCGTCTGTCACATAGCCTCCAAGGCCTACTATGACGCCGACCCCGAGAAGTTTGTCACCGAGCCTAACGGCTCCGGCCCGTACAAGTTCGTCAGCCGTACCCGCGGCAGCAACGTCGTGCTCGAGGCCTATGACGGCTACTACCGCGGCGTGGCCTCCATCCCCAGCGTGACCTTCGAGGTCATCCCCACTCAGGCGACCATGGCCGTCGCCCTCCAGACCGGCGAGATCGACTTCGCCGAGATCGAGCCTGTTAACATCGCCCAGCTCGAGGGCGTCGAGACCGTCACCAGCCAGCAGGTCTCCACTTCCGGCTTCACCTACGTCACCATGAACCTCGACCGCGAGCCCTTCAACAACGTGCTCGTCCGTCAGGCCATCAACTACGCCATCAACCGCGACAACTTTGTCCTGATGTGCTACCAGGGCGCTGCTGAGGTCAACTCCTCCCTCTGCTCCCCCGATCGCTTCGGCTACAGCGAGGACATCCAGCAGTACACCTACGATCCCGAGAAGGCCAAGGAGCTCCTCGCCGAGGCCGGCATAGAGACCCCGTACAACCTCGGTGAGATCCTCGTCGACGAGAGCAACTCCAATCTCGCCACCGTTCTGCAGGCCGACCTCGCCGCCGTTGGTCTCGAGTGCACCATCTCCACCAAGGAGTTCAACGCCTACATCGGCGACCTCACCAGCGGCACCTACGGCATCAGCGTTCTGAACATGACTCTCGACGGCGACACTCAGAACCTCGAGATGGCCTACTGCACCGACTACATCGGCACCGCCAACAACGCCCGCTACTCCGACCCGGAGATGGACGAACTCTTCAACCAGGCCCGTACCGAGACCGACACCGATGCTCGCGCTGAGATCTTCAAGCAGATCTTCGCCAAGGCCCAGGAGGAGGCCATCTACGCCCCCATCTGCAACCCGCTCATGATCTTCGCCTACAGGACTGAGCTCAACGTCCCCGCTATCGATTACGAGGGCAAGTACTACGTCTACAACTTCTCCATGTAAGCTCTGAGCAAGTAGTTCACACGCATCGCAAAAGGGCCTCCTTTGACGGGTCTCCGTCCGTCCGGATGGGTTCTCGCCACGGGAGGCCCTTTCTCGTAACAGAAAGGAGCGGCCGCTATGGCCAAATTTGTCGCAAAACGACTGCTGTACATGATCCCTGTGCTGCTAGGCGTTGCGTTTCTGGTTTTTACCATACTTTCACTCACTCCTGGCAGCCCCGGTGAGATAATTCTGGGCATCACCGCGTCCAAGGAGGACATTGCTGCACTAAATCACGAGTTCGGTTATGATCAGCCCTTTTTCACCCGTTTCTTTGACTACATAGGTGGAATCATCCTCCATTTCGACCTTGGCACCAGCTACCAGAGCCGTCAGCCGGTCATCAACGACATCATCGCCAGCTTCCCGAACACCTTTATCCTCACGGTGCTGTCCATGGCCCTCGCCTCTCTCATTGGCGTCAGCTTCGGCATCATCTCCGCCGTCAGGCAGTACAGCATCCTCGACAACATCTGCGTCGTCGTGGCATTGGTGTTCGCCTCCATCCCCGGCTTCTGGCTGGGCCTCATGCTCATGCTCGTGTTCTCGCTGCAGCTCGGATGGCTGCCAAGTCACGGCGTAGAGTCCTTTGCGAGCTTCATCCTGCCCACCATAACCGTCTCACTCGGCTCCGCGGCCAGCCTCCTGCGTCTGACGCGCTCGGCCATGCTAGAGACGATACGCCAGGAATATATACGCACGGCCAGGGCTAAGGGCGCCAGCGAGAAGATCGTCATCATCCGCCACGCGCTGCGCAATGCGCTCATGCCGGTCGTCACCACCATCGGCACCAACTTCGGCGCCTCCCTCGGCGGCGCGATAATCGCCGAGCAGGTGTTCGCCATGCAGGGCATGGGCACGCTCATTACCACCGCCATCCGCCAGAAGGACATCCCCGTCGTCATGGGCGCAACGCTCTTCCTGGCTTTCCTGTTCAGCCTTATCATCCTGCTGACAGACGTGCTCTACGCCTTCATCGACCCCAGGATCAAGGCCAAGTACCAGAGAGGAGGACATCACCGTGACTGAGACAGTTGCCAAGAAAAAGAAAAAGGTCAAAAAGTCCTCTATTACCCGGGAGATCTGGTACCGTTTCTGCAAAAACAAGGTCGCCCTCCTCGGTCTCATCATTCTCGTGCTCATCATCCTGATGGCCCTGTTTGCCGACTTCATCGTCCCGTCCGAGGTGGCCAAGGCCCAGAGCCCCAACATACTTGCAAAGCCCAGCGCGGAGCACTGGTTCGGCACCGACGAGTTCGGCCGCGACCTCTTCGCCCGTATCGTACACGGCAGCCGCTATTCGCTCTTCATCGGCGTGGCTACCAGCCTTATAGCGCTGGTCGTGGGCGCAATACTCGGCGCCAGCGCCGGTTACTTCGGCGGCATCGTGGACAACGTAATCTGCCGTATCGTGGACGTGTTCATCTGCGTCCCGCCCGTACTGATGAGCCTCGCCGTCGTCGCCGCCCTCGGCACGAACATGCAGAACCTGATAATCGCTATCACGATATCGTGTGTGCCGGGCAACGTGCGCCTGATACGCTCCGTCGTCATGACCGTCGCGGATCAGGACTACATACGCGCCGCCAAGAGCTACGGCTGCTCCAACCCGCGCATCATCTTCCGCTATGTACTGCCCAACGCCATGGGCCCCATCATCGTCAACACGACCATGGGCATCTCCCAGATGATACTCTCCGCCGCCGGCCTGAGCTTCATCGGCATGGGCATCCAGCCTCCCGACCCCGAGTGGGGCGCGCTGCTCTCCAACGCGCAGGACTTCATGTTCACGAGCCAGTACCTGCTCTTCTTCCCCGGCATATTCATTCTCCTGACGAGCCTGGCCTTCAACCTGGTCGGCGACGGCATGACCGACGCCCTCGACCCGAGGCTCAAGGATTAAGGAGGGCATGCACATGGAAAACATCACTAATTCCCCACTGCTCGAAGTCAGGGATCTCTCTGTCGAGTACCGCACTGACATGGAGACGGTGTACGCCGTCAACCATGTTAGCTTCTCCCTCGAGAAGGGCAAAACCCTCGGCCTGGTCGGCGAGACGGGCGCAGGCAAAACCACAACCGCCCTCGCTCTGCTCAGGCTGCTGCCCGAGCGCACAGGCCGCGTCCCCAACGGCGAGATAATCTTTGAGGGCCGCGACCTCATGGGCATTAAGGAGGGCGAAATGCAGCTCGTTCGCGGCGGCAAGATATCTATGATATTCCAGGACCCGATGACCGCCCTGAACCCCGTGCTCACCGTGGGCGCCCAGATACGCGAGGCCCTCGAGCTGCACAACACCACCGGCGCCTCCACCAAGGAGCTTGAGGCCCGCGTCGAGGAGACGCTGGAACTTGTCGGCATCCCTAAGGAGCGCAAGGACGAGTACCCGCACCAGTTCTCCGGCGGTATGCGCCAGCGCGTCGTCATCGCCATGGCCCTGGTGTGCAACCCCGAGCTGCTCATCGCTGACGAGCCCACTACGGCGCTCGACGTCACCATCCAGGCGCAGATACTCGCCATGATAAACGAGCTGCAGCGCAGGTACGGCACCGCCGTCATCATGATAACCCACGACCTCGGCGTCGTGGCCGAGACCTGCGACTACGTCGCCGTCGTCTACGCGGGCGAAATAGTCGAGTACGGCACCCTGGCCGACATCTTCACCGGCGAGCGGCACCATCCATACACCACGGGCCTCTTCGGCTCGATACCCGACATCAAGAAGCGCACGGCTCGCCTCAAGCCCATCGAGGGCATGCTGCCCGACCCGACGCTCCTGCCCGAGGGCTGCAAGTTTGCCCCGCGCTGCACGCACTGCACCGAAAAGTGCAGGACCAGCAAGCCGCCCCTCAGGGTTGAGAACGGCCACACTATACGCTGCCATCTGTACGAGGACATGGAAAAGGAGGAGAAGGCATGAGCGACGAAAAGCTGCTTGAAGTCAAGCACCTCAAAAAGTATTTCTCCACCCCCTCCGGCAAGCTGCACGCCGTTGATGACGTCAGCTTCGACATCTACAAGGGCACCACGCTGGGCGTAGTCGGAGAATCCGGCTGCGGCAAGAGCACCCTGGGCTCGACCCTGCTCAACCTGCTCTCCCCCACCGGGGGCGAAGTCATCTTCCGCGGCCAGGACGTCGCGAAGATGTCCAAGCACGAGTTCAAGCGCGTCCGGCCCAAGATGCAGATGATCTTCCAGGACCCGTACTCGAGCCTCAACGGCCGCATGACCGTGCAGCAGCTCATAGCCGAGCCGCTGCTCGTCAACAAGGTCTGCAAGAGCCGCCGCGAGGTAAACGACCGCGTTTTCAAGATGATGGACACCGTCGGTCTGGCCTCCAGGCTCGTCAACGCCTACCCGCATGAGCTCGACGGCGGCCGCCGCCAGCGCATAGGCGTCGCCCGCGCGCTGATACTCGAGCCGGAGTTCGTCGTCTGCGACGAGCCCGTCTCCGCCCTCGACGTCTCCATCCAGGCTCAGATACTCAACCTGCTGATGGACCTCCAGGAGGAGATGCACCTCACCTATCTCTTCATCACCCACGATCTGTCCGTCGTCTACCACATCAGCGACGAGATCATGGTCATGTACCTGGGCAAGTGCGTGGAGAAGGCCCCGGCCAACGAGCTCTTTGAGAACCCGCTCCACCCCTACACTCAGGCCCTGCTCGCCGCCATACCCATCCCCGACATATCCTCGCGCGACAAGCAGCGCGAGCTGCTGCAGGGCGAAGTGACCAGCCCGGTGAACCCGAAGCCCGGCTGCCGCTTTGCCGCCCGCTGCCCCTACGCCAGCGAGGCCTGCACGAAAGAGGACATCCCCCTGAAAGAAGTATCGCCTGGCCACTTTGTGGCCTGCGTGCGGTAGAAAGGAGAACGATTTGGCTAATCACGAATACCGTTGGCCTTATGCCAACGAAGTTGGACAGACCGAGACCGTCACGAGCGACGTGCTCGTCCTCGGCGGCGGCCTCTCCGGCTGCTATGCCGCCATCGCCGCGGCCAGGAAGGGCCAGTCAGTCGTGCTCGTGGAGAAGGGCGCAACCGAGCGCTCCGGCTCCGGCGGCACAGGCTTCGACCACTGGGAGAGCGCCTGCACCAACCCCTGCTCCGGCGTCACCCCCGAGGAGATTGCCTGGGCCTACGTGCACGAGCAGGACTACTACAGCAACGGCATCGCGCACTACATAGAGTGCCGCGAGGGCTATGACCGCCTCCTGGACATGGAGTCCTTCGGCGGCAAGGTCAGAGACACCGAAAACGAGTTTGAGGGCGCGCCCTTCCGCGACGACGAGACGAAGCTGATGTTCGCATACGACTACAAGAACCGCTTCACCCTGCGCGTCTGGGGCTCCACCTTTAAGCCCGCCCTTTACCGCGAGCTCAAGCGCCTGGGCGTGCGCATCTTCGACCGCACCGAGGCCACCAGCCTGCTGACCGCCGTCGTCGACGGAAAAAAGCGCGGCGTCGGCGCCTGCGGCATGAACGTCCACACCGGCAAATTCTATGTTTTCCGCGCCAAGAGCACTGTCCTGGCCATGTCCCGCCCCGCCCGCGTGTGGCTCTTCGACTCCGACATGACCGGCCTGAGCGAGTTCCGCCCCTTCCAGAGCATCGGCTCCGGCCACGCCATGGGCTGGCGTGCGGGCGTCGAGTTCACGATGATGGAGAAGGCCATCCGCGCCGAGTACTCCGCCGCCGGACGCAGCTTCCCCGCCTACGGCGCCGGCAACAACCACAACACCTGGTACGCGGCCACCATGGTCGACGCGCGCGGAGTTGAGATACCCTACGTCGACCGCGACGGCAATGAGCTCAAGACCGTCCTCGAGCGCTACATGCCCGCCCCCGGCCAGAAGTTCTTCCTCAAGGGCGGCGTCATCGACAACCCGAAGTACGAGTACCGCGGACCCGAGACGCTGGACTTTGAAGAGCTGATGAAGCGCGGCTACCAGCTGCCCTTCTACGCCGACCTGAGCCGCATGCCCGACGACGAAAGGCGCGTCATCTGGGGCATGATGGTCGGCGAAGAGGCCAAAACCAAGATACCCATCCTTCAGAACTACACCGAGCGCGGCTTCGACTCCAAGAAGCACATGCTCCAGAGCTACGGCACCGGCTGGAAGAGCGCGAGCTTCCTCGACCAGGAGAGGCAATTCTTCGGCGCTCCGGGCGGCATACTCAACGACTGGGACCTCAAGACGAACCTGGACGGCATCTATGCCGCAGGCGACCAGCTCTACGCCTCCGACTGCGCCGGTTACGCCTGCGCCACCGGATACTACGCCGGACGCAAGGCCGCAGACGCCGCTGCGGGCTATGAGCTCGGCGACTACTGCGCCGAGGACGCAGAGCGCGAGCAGCAGCGCCTCCTCGCCCCGCTCTATGTCAAGGACGGCATGAGCTGGAAGGAGCTCAACAAGGCCATTGCCAAGGCCATGCAGAACTACTGCGGCGGCGTGAAGTGCGACGCCCTGCTCACCGAGGGCCTTGACCTTCTCAAGCGCTATGAGCGCGACATCGTGCCCATGCTCTCGGCCAAAAACCCGCACGAGCTGATGCGCATCCACGAGGTACTGGATATACTCACCGTGGCCGAAATGGTGCTCTACTCCTCCCTGGCCCGCAAGTCCAGCTCCGTGCCGCTCTCCTTCGAGCGCAGCGACTATCCCGAGACAGACCCCGAGCGCGACCGCTGCCACATCGCCATCTCCATGCAGGACGGCGAAGTCCGTGAGCGCCGCGTGCCTCTGGACTTCTTCGGCGACCTCAAGGAGGAGTATGAGAAGCGCAACCAGGACTATATAAAGGAGGTTGGGCAGGTATGAGCGTGGAATTCAAAAGCGTAGAGTTTGAAGTGGAGCCTGTCTATTGCAGCGTGGAGCCCATACACTACGACGCGGACAAATGCATCGCCTGCGGCCGCTGCGCCGCCGTCTGCCAGTGCGACGTGCTCGTGCCGAGCTCCGTCAAGGGCGAGCATCCCATCGTCATGTACCCCGGCGAGTGCTACTACTGCGGCGCCTGCGTCATGGTCTGCCCCAAGCCCGGCGCTATCAAGCTGGTGCACCCTCTGATGAACGAGGCCAAATTCGTCCCCACGCGCGGCGGCGAGCAGGCCGAACAATAAAGCTGTACCCCTCAAATCTCAACCGAGCGAAACAACCGGCTGCATTTTCTTGCAGCCGGTTGTTTCATTTTTGTTTCACATTAAATGTCATTTCTGCATTCCGCCGCGGCGGCAGTCCTCAGTGGCGGCGCATCAGCGCGCCGCTCGAAAATGCGGCCGCCGCATATCCTCTTGCCGTCTCCGTGGCAGCAGCGTAATTTTATTTACCTTTTTCATGGCTGTGCCAACAAAAAGGCGATGTGCCAGCATCTTATTCTATGATACAATATTGATTGTGGGAGGAAGGGAAGTCGCAATGCAGGATAACTAGGATATAAATAACAACGATATAAAGAATATTTTGAAACTTGTAAAAGAGAGAAATTCATCCGGATTTGATTTGCTGTACCAGAATTATTTCCGCTTTATGTTCAGTATAGCTTACTCTGTACTGAACAGCGAGGAGGACAGTTACGATGTAGTCCAGTCCGTCATGATGCGTCTTTATCAGTTGGATCCGGCCTTGTTCCCCTGCGGCCATGAGCTCAGCTGGCTCAGGACTGTTGTAAAAAACGAGGCCTTGATGTACCTCAGGAGAGAAAAGGCAACTGTACCTTTAGAAGAAGCCGAGGGCTTCCCCGTATTGGATCAGAGAATAGAAAATTTTGTGGATATGGATGCTTTCCACAGATTAACCTCGCAGTTGAATGAGCGGCAAAAGAGAGTGGTAAGCATGAAGATTTTGGGGAATATGACCCATAAAGAGATTGCACATATGCTTTCCGTACCAGTCGGTACCGTTCAATGGATTTACGCAACATCTATCAAAAAACTGCGCCGCACCCTGACGGCTCTCACTTCCCTAACGCTTATTTTTGCCGGCGGCTTTGGGTATCAACTGGCACAGTATCTCCGGGCGGCTTCCGAAGCACCCGGCGATGTGGGAATCAGCAGCATCCCCGGCGTGGAGCCCGCGATGTCTCCCTGGCCATTCCTATTCCTGGCCTTGTTTCTGTCTGCTGCTGCCGCATGCATTCTTTTTTCAAATTCTCCGACAGAATCCCAACAAAATGCTTGTCATCACGCATCTGAAAAGATGAGCCCCAAAGGGATTAAAACGCAAAGGAGGATTTGCGATGAAAAGATTTCTGGCAATGGAATTGCATCTCTGATGGCTCTCAGCATGATGTCGGGATGTGCCTCGGCAGCAGCGGCGTCCGGCGGCTCAAACTCTGTCAAGTTTGATTTTGAAACGGACAACGCCGGATTTACTCCAATCTATGCCGACTCCCCTTGCAGCAAGGGTGTTGAGAAGTTTTACGAATTTCAGCACGACTACAGCAAGATACCCATAGATGGAGCGGGAAACGGCATATTCATCTCCGGCAGCAACCACAGCGACGACCTGTTCATTGGATATGTAAAGGCTCTGGGAGAATTTTCCACATCGGGGACTTATCACTTCACGGTGTCGTTCAAGCTGGCCACAGACGTGGAGGGCGGACTTATCGGCGTGGGCGGCTCTCCAGGCGAGAGCGTCACGGTCAAATGCGGTGTCACACCGACGGAGCCTAAGGCCTTGCCAGTCGAGGATGGAGGAAGCACATACCTGCGCCTGAACATAGATGCCGGCAGGCAGAGCAACGGCGGTCAGGATATGGTCGTTGTGGGCAATATGGCCAAGGCAGAAAACAACCACCCCGGAGAATACGAATTCAAGGAGTTTACGGCCGAATTTGACACAGAGGCCAATGCTTTCGGCGAGGTCTATCTTATAATCGGCACCGACTCCGCTTTTGATTCCACTACCTCCTACTATCTTGACGACATCTCCGTCTCTTGGCTTGAGGCAGGTTGGCAGCCCACTGTGACCCGTGGACAGGCCGCACAGATGCTGTTCGATACCGCAGCAGGCCGCCTCGATGCAGTCCCGGTGAGCTGTCCGTTCCGGGATGTTGCGGCGGGCCATCCCGATATTGAGGCAATTACTTGGGCTCAGGAAAACGGTTATCTTTGTGGCTACGGAAACGGGCTGTTCGGGCCTGAAGATTGTATGACAGTCGAGCAGGACATGATGATGTTCTACCGTTTTTCCAAAAGCCCTAAGGCTGATCAAACCGTGCTGAACCGCTATAAGGATTGCGGCATGATTTCCACTTGGGCAAGGAACGCTGTGTCGTGGGCTGTTACAGGCGGAATGTTCCAGTCAGACGGTATCGTTTCCCCGCAGGCGGCAATTACTGAGGAATGGCTTTTCGACTGCCTTGGAAAGATTGTTATGCCCAGCTGATGGCTTCTCAGATAGTGAATTGTCAAACTAAGTGCAACATGAATTGAGCTCGAAGTCCCATAGCTCCTGGGGAGAATGGAAGTTCAGAACTTTGCGAGGCCTGGCGTTTATCAACGCCAGGTTTCGTTTTAGCGTGGCGGGAGCGACACGGGAAAGGTTTCTGC